>Ga0209408_1000114_pt1 | contig 66491 bp, 75 predicted proteins | sample AD_UKC107_MetaG_FD_184422 | JGI IMG/M metagenome (GOLD analysis project Ga0209408, IMG submission 184422) | Active sludge microbial communities of municipal wastewater-treating anaerobic digesters from Hong Kong - AD_UKC107_MetaG (SPAdes)... | ecosystem: Engineered > Bioreactor > Anaerobic >... | reverse complement strand
GGGGACAACCTGGCGGTCCGGATCGAGCTGATTACTCCGGTGGCGATGGAGAAGGGTCTGCGCTTCGCGATTCGTGAAGGCGGCCGTACCGTCGGTGCCGGTACCGTTACCGAAATCATCGAGTAGGGGGAATCATGGACAGCGGAAAGATTCGCATCAGGCTAAAAGCTTTTGACTATCGCCTCCTAGATCAGTCGGCTTCCGAAATCGTGGACACTGTGAAGCGAACCGGAGCCAAGGTCTCGGGACCCATCCCCCTGCCGACCCAAATTTCACGATTTACGGTTAACAGGGCCTCTAACATCGACAAGAAGAGTCGTGAGCAGTTTGAGATGAAGACACACAAGCGACTCCTGGACATCCTTGAGCCGAGCCCCCAGACACTGGACGCACTTATGAAGCTCCAGCTGCCTGCAGGCGTGCACGTGGAGATCAAGGCGACGAAACAGCAGAAGGGATAAGTCATGAAAGGGATTATTGGACGCAAGCTGGGCATGACGCAGATCTTCACCGAAGAGCGCCTGATTCCCGTCACGGTGATCCACGCTGCTCCCAACGTGATCACGCAGGTGAAAACCCAGGCCACCGACGGATACGAAGCCATTCAGTTCGGCATGATCGAGCGTGTAAAGGAAAAGAACCAGACCCGACCCTTCAAGGGACACCTTGCCAAGGCGGATGGACCGGCAGTTCGAAGGCTTATGGAACTGCGCCTGAATGATAAGACTTCCCGCAGTGTGGGAGAACAGATCACGGTCAGCGAGTTTGGTGAAGAAGAATGGGTTGATGTCGTGGCAACCTCCAAGGGTAAAGGTTTCCAGGGTGTCATGAAGCGCCACAACTTCCGCGGTGGAGCCGCAACGCACGGCTCAATGTTCCACAGAGCTCCCGGATCCATCGGTGCATCTTCCTACCCTTCGAGGGTCTGGAAGGGCATGCGGATGGGCGGCCGGATGGGAAATGAGCGCGTCACCGTGAAAAATTTAAAGATCGTGAAAGTCGATGTCGAGAACAACCTTATCTTCATACGGGGCGCCGTACCCGGCCCCCGGCGGGGTTATGTTTTCGTGAAATCCTCCCTGAAGGGGGAGACCCATGGTTAAAGTTACCGTACATAACTGGGATTTCGAGCCCGTTGAAGAGCTCGAGCTTCCGGAAGAGATTTTCAGCGTTCCTCTGCGGCGCCATCTTCTCTGGGAGTACATCCGGGTCTACCGGGCGAACCAGCGACAGGGAACCGCCTCCACAAAGACAAGAGCGGAAGTCGCCGGATCCGGAAAAAAGCTCTGGCGGCAAAAGGGTACCGGCCGCGCCCGAATGGGCAGCATCCGGTCGCCCCTCTGGAGAAAGGGAGGCACCGTTCACGGTCCCCGTCCCAGAGATTATTCCCTGAAAATGAACAAGAAGCAGAAGCGGCTTGCCCTTCGCATGGCGCTGTCTCAGAGGTTCAGGGATAACGACCTGATCGTTCTGGATACACTGGAGCTCAATGAGCATAAGACGAAGGAACTTCGAAACCGAATGAACAAACTGTCCGTGCAGAGCGGTGTTCTTTTCGTCGACTCCATTGCGGATAATCGTAATCTTTTTCTGGCATCGCGGAACCTTCCAAAGGTTGACTTTGTCCATGTCGATACGCTGAACACCTATGACGTGGTCGGTCACCGGAAGGTTATCTTCTCCAAACCGGCGATCCAGAAAGTCACGGAGGTCCTGAAACCATGAGGCACCCCCAGCAGATCATCATCCGTCCTATCCTTACGGAAAAGAGTACCCTTTTGAAGGAAACCTCCAACACGATGTGCTTCGAGATTGACCGGAGGGCCAACAAGATTGAGGTCCGCAAGGCGATTGAGGTCCTCTTCAACGTGAGAGTGGTTGACGTTAAGATCGTTACCCAGCGCGGCAAGCTCAAACGCTGGGGCCGCTTTGAGGGCAAGTCCCCCAACTGGAAGAAAGCATACGTTCGACTTGCCCCGGGCCAGAAACCCATTGAATTCTTTGAAGGGGTGTGACCATGGCGATTATTAAGTTCAAACCCACCACACCCGGCCGACGGTTTTTCATGGTACATGATTACGCGGAGGTCACGACTGACCGTCCGTGCAAGCCTCTGACCAAGGGGAAATCCAGTACAGGTGGGCGTAATTCCAAGGGCCGAACCACGATCTGGTGGCGAGGCGGTGGACACAAGCGTCGCTATCGTGCTATCGATTTTCGCAGAGACAAGAGGGATGTACCGGCAAAGGTCGCCTCGATCGAATACGATCCCAACCGTTCAGCGCATATCGCTCTTCTTCACTATGCTGATGGAGAGAAGCGCTATATCCTTTCCCCGGTTGGCCTGAAGGTGGGCGATAAGATCATGGCCGGCGAAGCAGCGGAAATCAATCCGGGAAACGCGCTTCCCCTGAAAAAGATCCCCCTGGGAACGATCGTTCACAACATCGAACTGAAGCCGGGAAAGGGTGGACAGATGGCCCGGTCTGCCGGAGCCGGTTCCCAGATTCTTGCAAAGGAAGGCCGATATGTGCACCTGCGCCTTCCCAGCGGTGAAATCCGAATGGTCCTGAATGATTGCTACGCGACCATCGGACAGGTTGGAAACCTGGAACATGAGAATCTTACCCTTGGAAAGGCGGGCCGCTCCCGATGGATGGGGCGTCGTCCGCATGTCCGCGGTGTGGCCATGAACCCGGTGGATCACCCTCTGGGAGGCGGCGAAGGCCGTACCTCAGGTGGTCGCCACCCCGTGACGCCGTGGGGTAAACCCACCAAGGGCTACAAGACACGCAAAAAGCGGAATCTCTCCGATAAGTATATCGTCCGAAGGAGAAAGTGAGGAGGCCATGGCACGATCATTGAAAAAAGGACCCTTCATCGACGCACATCTTATGAAAAAGATCGATGTGCTGAACGAAAAGAAGGAAAAGAAACTTGTGAAGACCTGGTCGCGGCGCTCCACCGTTATTCCTGAAATGGTCGGACATACGATCGCTATCCACAATGGACGCAAGTTTATCCCCGTCTTTATCACGGAAAATATGGTGGGTCACAAGCTCGGTGAATTTGCAGTGACCCGTACTTTCCGTGGACACAGCGGTAAGAAAGCCGAAAAGGGCGGCAAGCTCTGAGGAGGGCGATATGAAAGCAACATTAAAGTTCTATCGCAGTTCTCCCCAGAAAGTTCGCCTTGTTGCGGACCTTATTCGGGGAAAGCAGGTTGAGGAAGCGGAACAGATTCTCAATTTTACGAAGAAACGCCCCGCCAGCGCTATTATGAAGCTTTTGCATTCTGCCGTCGCAAATGCGGAAAACAATGATGGTGTCACAGACATCAGCAAGCTCTATGTGCGCAACGTCATGGTGGGGGATGCCCCGCGATTGAAGCGTTTTCAGCCGGTTCCTTTCGGAAGAGCCCATGGCATTCTGCACCGTCTCTGCCATGTCTGGATCGAACTGGGATCGAAAGAGGAGTAGGAGGAACGATGGGTCAGAAAACTCACCCTTACGGTTTTCGAATCGGGTACAACAAGCCCTGGCGCTCTCGCTGGTATGAGTGGCGCGATTATTCGAAGTTTTTCCATGAGGATTTACAGCTTCGCAAAGCCCTGAAAAAGCGGCTTTCTCACGCTTCCGTCTCGGATATCGAGATTGAACGGACGGGAAATCAGGTCAAGATCGACATTCTGACCGCACGTCCGGGCATCATTATCGGGAAAAAGGGAGCCGAAGTGGATAAGCTCCGGGATGAACTTCAGAAGCGCCTGGACCGACCGGTATATATTAATATTCAGGAAATCCAGAGGCCGGAAATTGAAGCTCAGCTTGTTGCCGAAAATATTGCCAACCGTCTGGAACGCCGTGTTGCCTACCGGCGGGCCATGAAGCGGGCCATCGAATCCTCCTTTCGCTTTGGTGCTCTGGGCGTCAAGATCAAGGTCGGCGGCCGCCTGAACGGGGCGGAAATCGCCAGGGATGTCTGGTACCAGGAAGGCCGTCTCCCCCTTCAGACGCTGAAGGCGAATATCGATTATGGATTTGCCGAAGCCAACACGACCTATGGTGTGATTGGCGTGAAAGTCTGGATCTATAAGGGTGACCAGTATAAACAGAAGTTCCGCAGGATTTAGGAGATAGAACCATGTTGATGCCGAAAAAGGTCAAGTACAGAAAACAACAGCGTGGACGCATGTGCGGGAAGGCCCAGCGTGGTTCCACCGTGGATTTTGGGGAATACGGTTTGCAGGCCCTGGAGCCGGCGTGGATTACCGCCCGGCAGATCGAGGCTGCCCGTATCGCCATTACCCGCCACGTAAAGCGCGGAGGAAAGATCTGGATCCGCGTGTTTCCCGACAAACCGGTGACCAAGAAGCCGCTGGAAACCCGTATGGGTAAGGGAAAAGCGAACGTGGAAGAGTGGGTTGCGGTCGTGAAGCCCGGCAAAATCCTCTACGAGATGGAGGGAATGCCGATGGACGTGGCCCGCGAAGCCTGCCGTCTGGCCGGTCACAAGCTTCCGATTCGATGCAGGTTTGTAACGCGAACGGGCGAGGAGGTTCTCTGATGAAAGCCTCCCAGTTTCGAGATATGTCAAGTGATGAGCTGCAGTTGAAAGAGAAAGAATTGCTGGACCAGTTGTTCAAGCTGCGCCTCCAGAAGGCGACGGGGAAGCTGGAAAATCCCGCAAAGCTCAGCCATGTCCAGAAGGATTATGCCCGTCTGAAAACGGTGCTTCAGGAGGTGAACCGTGGCAAGTAAAGGCGGTAAGGTCGGAACCGTAGTATCCACGGCGATGGATAAGACCGTGGTCGTTCGTGTGGATCACATCATGCTTCACCCGCAGTATAAGAAGTACATTCGGCGATCCAAACGATTCATGGCTCACGACGAAACCAATCAGTGCAATGTCGGTGACAAGGTCCTGATCCTTGAAACCCGTCCTCTCTCCAAGCGGAAACGCTGGCGGATCAGCAAAGTGCTTGAACAGGCCAGGGAGGTCCAGCCATGATTCAGATGCAGACCAAGCTTCTGGTAGCGGATAATTCCGGTGCGAAGAAGATCATGGCCATTACCAAGCTGGGGGGGTCCGCCGCCGGCCGCTACGCCCGGGTTGGCGATATCATAACGGCCTCAGTCAAGGAAGCCATTCCGAACAGTCCCGTAAAAAAGGGCCAGGTTGTGAAGGCTGTGATCGTGAGGACGCGCCGTGAAGTACGCCGGAAAGACGGCACGTACATCCGTTTCGATGATAATGCCGCCGTTCTGATTAATAACGATCGAGAGCCGATCGGCACGCGTGTTTTCGGTCCTGTGGCCCGGGAACTCCGGGAAAAAAGATTTATGAAGATCGTTTCTCTTGCCCCGGAGGTGCTGTGATGTCTCTTAAGGTGAAGAAAAACGACACGGTCTATGTCACCACTGGACGGGACCGCGGAAAGACCGGCAAGGTCCTTCGCGTCCTTGAAGGGGAAGACAAGGTAATCGTGGAGAAGATCAATTTTATTAAGCGTCACACGCGTCCAAACCCGCAGAAGAACATCCAGGGTGGAATCGTAGAGCGGGAAGCTCCCCTTCCCATCGCGAACGTGAGAGTGATTTGCCCCGACTGCGGTGGACGTACCCGTGTAGAATTCAGGATTTTAGAAGACGGTCAGAAGGTTAGATCCTGCAAAAAGTGTCAGGGGGTCTTGGATCGGTCATGAGCTATTTACCCAGATTGAAGGAAACCTATAAGGATACAATTCTTCCCGCTTTGCAGGAAGAGTTTAAGATTGCCAACATCATGGCAGTGCCTAAAATCGAAAAGGTCGTTATTAACATGGGCCTTGGAGAAGGCACGCGTGACGGTAAAATCATCGATGAAGCTTTCGAAGAGCTTGCGATGATCGCGGGTCAGAGACCCAAGATTACGCAGGCCAAAAAGTCGATCGCGAACTTTAAGCTTCGTCAGGGAATGAAGGTGGGGATCAAGGTGACTCTCCGGGGTTCGAAGATGTGGGATTTTCTGGATCGTCTCCTCAATATCGCCCTTCCTCGAGTCAGGGATTTTCGCGGTGTGAGCCGGAAGAGCTTCGATGGACGGGGAAACTACAACCTGGGTATCCGGGATGAGCTGATTTTCCCCGAAATCGATTATTCCAAGATCACGCAGACAAAAGGTATGAATATTACGATCGTGACCTCGGCTGAGGACGATGAAAAGGCGTTTGCCCTGCTCAAGCAGCTGGGCATGCCCTTTGCAAAGTAAGGAGAGATCATGGCAACTTTAGCGAAAAGGGCCAAGGAACGAAAAAAACTGAAATTCAAGATCCGTTATCGGAATCGTTGCCGCCTTTGCGGTCGTCCGCGTGCCTACTATCGAAAGTTTGAAATCTGTCGAATCTGTTTCAGAGAGCTTGCCCTCAGGGGAGAGATTCCCGGTGTGGTCAAGGCTTCCTGGTAGGAGAGGAATCCATGTCTCAAACTGACCCCATTGCCGATTTCCTTACCATGATCCGGAACGCCCACATGGCGTCCCATGGTGAGTTGAGTGTGCCTTCTTCCAACATCAAAATGAACATTGCCAAAATCCTGAAGGAAGAAGGATACATTCGCAACTACAAATTTGTGGAGCAGGACAAACGTCAGCTCCTCAACATTACGCTCAAGTACGATGAGGAGGGGAAACCGGTGATCCGTCATCTTCAACGGGTCTCCAAACCCGGGCGCAGGGTATACAGAGGTGCCAACGATATTCCCGTAATCCTCAATGGAATGGGGCTCTGCATCATTTCGACTTCCAGGGGTGTGCTTTCCGACAGGAAGGCCCGCGAGATGGGAGTCGGCGGTGAGCTCCTCTGTGAAGTCTGGTAGGAGGTTGTCTCATGTCCCGTATTGGAAAGAAGCCCATTCAGATTCCCTCCGGGGTCACGGTTACGATCGGAAAGGATCTCGTTGAGATCCAGGGCCCGAAGGGAAAGATGTTTCATCAGATCATGCCCAACACGAAGGTGGAGCTGGTTGAGAACAGCAAGGTCCTTCAGGTGACCCGCTCCCGGGATGACCGTCAATCCCGTGCCTATCACGGCCTTCTCCGTGCGCTGATTGCCAATTCAGTAACCGGAGTGTCGACTGGTTTTACCCGCAAGCTGGTTATCGAAGGCGTTGGATTCAAGTCTGAACTGAAGGACAGGGATCTTGTACTTCAGCTCGGATTTTCTCACACCATCAATTTCCCAGTGCCGGAAGACATCACGGTTGAAGTGGATCCAAAGCAGAACGTGATTTCTGTTTCCGGAATCGACAAGCAGAGAGTGGGGCAGGTAGCCAGAAATATCCGTGAGCTGAGACCCCCGGATGCTTATAAGGGCAAGGGAATCCGCTATTCGGATGAAGTGATCCGAAAGAAAGTCGGAAAAGCAGGAGCCTAAGATATGGACAGGATTAAGAACAAACGCATTGCCAGAATTCGCATTCATAGTCGTATTCGGACCCGGGTGTCCGGTTCAGAAGAACGTCCAAGGCTTTGCGTCTATCGCAGTCTTAAAAACATTTACGCGCAGGTCATTGATGACACCACGGGAAAAACCCTTCTGGCCTGCTCAACCATGGACCCTGAGGTGAAGTCCCAGGTTGCCTACGGTGGAAATGTTTCCGCCGCCAAGGCCGTCGGAACAGTACTGGGTGGCCGCCTCAAGGAAAAGGGAGTCAACGCAGTCGTCTTTGACCGGGGTGGGTTCCGCTATCACGGTCGAGTGAAGGCTCTGGCCGACGCAGTCCGCGAAGCGGGCATCAATTTTTAAGGGGGAAGGATCATGATGGAGCAAGAAGCACAGGATTGGATCGACCAGGTCGTCTTCATCAATCGAGTCGCCAAGGTTGTCAAGGGTGGTAAGAATTTCCGGTTCAGCGCACTTGTGGTTGCCGGTGACGGGGATGGTCGTGTGGGGTTTGGTCTCGGGAAAGCCCGGGAAGTTCCTTCCGCCATCCGTAAGGCACTGGAAGCGGCCAAGCGTACCGTGAAGACCGTTCCCATGGATGGAACGACCATCCCCCATGAAGTAATCGGAGAATACAAGGCTGCCCGCGTTCTCATGAAACCGGCCCGACCCGGAACAGGCGTTATTGCCGGTAGTTCCGTCCGTGCGGTTCTGGAGGCCCTGGGTGTCAAGGATATCCTGACGAAGTGTATCGGGAGTTCCAATCCGATCAACGTCATCCGCGCAACCTTTGCCGGGCTGGAACAGCTGCGCAGTAAGGAACAGGTCATGCAGCTGCGCGGCATGAAAGCGGAAAAAACCGCCGAGGTGTCCAATGGCTAAGAAGTCCGCCAGCACCCCGACTAAAAAAGTTATCAAAGTCCGGCAGGTTCGTTCCATCATCGGCTGTCCTGAGCCGATGCGGGAATCGGTCCGCGGGCTAGGCCTTAGAAGGATCGGCCACGTTGTGGAAGTCGAAGATACGCCTTCCGTTCGCGGCATGGTCTTCAAGGTAAAGCATCTCGTCCAGATTGTTGAAGGAGATGGAAGATGAACCTCCATGATCTGACTCCCTCCAGGGGAGCAACGAAACAGAAAAAGAGAATTGGCCGCGGCCCGGGTTCGGGCACGGGAAAGACGGCTGGACGCGGTCACAAGGGGCAGAAGTCCCGCAGTGGATACTCTCGCCGTATTGGATTTGAAGGTGGACAGATGCCCCTGATCCGCCGGGTTCCCAAGCGGGGATTCACGAATATCTTTAAAAAAGATATCCAGGTTGTCAATGTGGAAGATCTGAACCGGTTCCGAAAAGGTACGACGATTACGCCGGAATTGCTGAAGCGCGAAAAACTGATCCGAAAATATGGAGACGGTATTAAGATTCTGGCCCGTGGAGAGTTGAAGAAGGAACTCACAGTCACCGCGCACTACTTTTCCGCCGAGGCGAAGAAGAAGATTGAAGACGCCGGAGGCAAGATCGAGGTCATTCAGTGATCGAAAGCGTAAGGAATATCTTCGTTATCCCGGATCTCAGAAAGCGGATTTTCTATTCGCTTCTCCTTCTGGCTGTCTACCGAATCGGTGCGGTTATCCCGACACCGGGAATCGATCCGGTTGCACTGCAGGAATTTTTTAAGCAGTTTCAGGGAACCGTCCTTGGGTTGCTCAACATCTTTTCCGGCGGCGCAATGAGCAAGATGACGATCTTTTCCCTGGGAATCATGCCTTACATCAGTGCGTCCATTATCCTTCAGCTTCTGACGGTCGTCTGGCCCTACCTGGAGAAGCTTTCCAAGGAAGGGGAGATGGGACGCCGAAAGATTACACAGTACACCCGATACGGTACCATCCTGATATCGATCGTCCAGTCCTGGGGTATTGCTCTCTTCCTGAAAAGCCAGAGCGCTCCTTCCGGACTTCCCCTGGTTCCCGACGGCGGAATCGGCTTTTTGCTGATGACGATTCTGACCCTGACCACCGGAACAGCCTTCATCATGTGGCTGGGGGAACAGATTACCGAACGCGGGATTGGAAATGGTATCTCCCTGATTATTTACGCCGGCATCATCGTCGGCATCCCAGGTGCCATTATCCAGACATTCCAGGATATCCGCACCGGTCAGATGTCCATTTTCAAGCTTCTGCTTCTCCTTATCTTCATGGTCGTGATCGTTGCAGCGATCATCTATATGGAGAGAGCCCAGCGAAGGATTCCGGTTCAGTACGCAAAAAGAGTTGTCGGTCGCAAGGTGTATGGCGGCCAGAACACCTATCTTCCCCTGCGTCTGAACACCGGCGGCGTTATCCCCATCATCTTCGCCGCATCGATAATTCAATTTCCTGCGACGCTGGCCCAGTTTATCAAACACCCGTGGATGCAGAAGATCTCCCAGATGCTTCAGTGGGGCGAACCCCTGTATAACCTGGTGTACGTTGTGGCGATCGTATTCTTCTGCTTCTTTTATACATCGATTATTTTCAACCCCGTGGACACCGCCGATAACCTTAAAAAATACGGTGGATTTATCCCCGGGATACGCCCGGGGAAAAACACGGCCGAGTATATTGACCGTGTACTTTCCAGGATTACATTTGTGGGCGCCTTCTATCTGGCAGCGGTGGCCATCCTTCCGGAGTTCATGTTGACGGGCTTTAAGGTTGCCACCATCCCCGGGATTGGCCCCGCCCTGGACAATATGCTCCCGCAATGGTTCACCGAAGGTATGGGAATCAAATTTTACTTCGGTGGTACCAGTCTTCTGATCGTGGTTGGTGTCGCAATGGACACGCTCCAGCAGATCGAAGCCCAGCTGATCATGCGCCACTATGAGGGATTCATGAGCCGGGTCCGTCTGAAAGGGAGACGGGGCTGATGACCTCCAGTATTGTTTTGCTCGGAGCTCCCGGATCCGGGAAGGGAACGCAGGCAAACCAGATGGCTGAACTGCTTTCGGTTCCCTCCATTTCCACAGGAGATATGCTCCGCGCGAACGTAAAGGCCGGAACCTCCCTGGGAATGAAGGCGAAGTCCTTTATGGATCAGGGGCTTCTGGTGTCCGATGAGATCATTCTTTCCATGGTGGAAGAAACGCTTACCGGTCCCGATTGTGAGAATGGTTTCATTCTGGATGGCTTTCCCAGAAACCTTGCACAGGCCAGAGCCTTGACGGATATGCTCGCCAGCTATGGGAAAGCCCTTACCTATGCCATTTTCCTGGATGTCCCGGAAGAAGAGATCGTTCGCCGCCTCACACGGAGACGGGTTTGTGGACAATGCGGCGCGATCTTCCATCTCGATTCCAAACCACCCAGACAGGATGGAATCTGTGATGAGTGTGGAGCGACCCTGGTTCACCGCAGCGACGACCAGGAAGATGTGATTCGCAACCGGATGAAGGTGTACCGGGAGCAGACGGAACCGCTGGTGGATTACTATCGAAAGATCGGGATCCTGCGCCATATCATCGGCATGGGGACTCCAGATGCTATCTTCAATCAGATTTCCGTCATCGTAGGGAAGGAGGCCTGATGTCCCTGGCACCCAAACCCTTCGATCGGGCCATTATGAAATCCGCCCGGGAAATCGAAATTCTGGATGAGGCCAATGGTTATGTCCATCGGCTTCTCTCTCAGCTTGCGGCGATGGCGGAACCCGGAATGACAACGATGGATCTGGAACAGGTTGCGGAACGTTACTGCAAGACTGAAGAGGTCACCCCTGCATTTAAAGGGTACAGCGGATTTCCCGCCTGTTTATGCCTGTCCATAAATGATGAAATTGTGCACGGAATCCCTTCCGCTCACCGGGTTTTGAGGGACGGGGATATTCTCTCCATTGATTTCGGTGTCTACCACAGAGGTTATTTTGGTGACGCCGCACTGACTGTCCCCCTCGGAAAGGTTTCTTCTCGAGCCAGGCACCTGATGGACGGTACCCTGAAATCCCTCAAGACTGCCGTTGATTCCTGCGTGGTCGGAAATACACTCGGGGATATCGGATATGCAGTGCAGTCTACCGTTGAACCCATGGGTTACAGTGTTGTAAGGGATTTTGTGGGACACGGTATCGGGTTGAATCTCCATGAACCGCCGCAGGTGCCCAATTTTGGGCGGCGGGGACATGGGATGCCTCTCACCGAAGGTCTGGTTCTTGCTATCGAACCGATGGTGTGCGAAGGGGATTACAGGGTCAAGGTCGATGAAGACGGCTGGACAGCACGCACATTTGATGGTAAACTATCGGCTCATTTCGAGTATTCAGTGGCCGTAACCAACGGGAACCCCAGGGTTCTGGGCAGGCCGGGTTTCTGACCATGGGTAAAGAAGATACTCTCGAAGTCGTCGGTGCCGTGATCGAAGTTCTCCCGAACGGTATGTTCCGGGTAGAGCTCGAGAACAAACATAAGATTCTGGCTCATGTCTCTGGAAAGATGCGGAAACACTTCATCCGCATTCTGCCTGGAGATAAAGTCCTGGTAGAGATCACTCCCTACGATCTGTCTAGGGGGAGAATCATCTACCGATACAAGTAGGGAGGAAGTATGAAAGTTCGCGCTTCAGTCAAGAGAATTTGTAATAACTGCAAGATTATTCGCCGTAGAGGCGTAGTCCGGGTTATCTGTGATAATCCGAAGCATAAGCAGAAGCAGGGTTAAAGGAGGAATTCTGTGGCTCGTATCGCCGGTATTGAACTGCCCCCCAATAAACGGGTCGAAGTCGCGCTGACCTATATTTACGGCATTGGCCGTACCCGATCGGGAAAGATTCTGGAAACGGCCCGCGTTGACCAGGGCATTAAGGTTAAGGATCTTTCCGAGGATGAAGTCCAGCGGATCCGAAAGGTTATCCAGGAGCTTGGCGGAATCGAAGGAGATCTCCGCAAGGAAATCGCCATGAACATCAAGCGACTCGAAGATATCGGCAGCTACCGCGGTATTCGTCACCGTGTCGGCCTTCCGACGCGTGGACAGCGAACGCACACGAATTCCCGCACCCGTAAGGGTCCAAGGCGTCATGCCGTTGCGGGCAAGAAGAAACCCGGAAAGAAGTGAGGTAGACCATGGCACGCGGCAAGAAAAAGACAGAGAAGAAGACACGGCGTCGGGAAAAAGTTGCCATCCCCCATGCGGTGGCCCACATTTCCTCCACGTTTAACAATACCGTGGTCACCCTTACCGACCAGGAGGGTCATGTACTTTGCTGGTCCAGCGGCGGTAAGGTCGGCTTCAAGGGTTCCCGAAAAGGTACCCCCTTTGCGGCGCAGATGGCCGCGCAGGATTGTGTTCAACGCTCCAAGGACTACAATGTCCGTTCCGTGGACGTGAAGGTAAAGGGTCCCGGAACCGGTCGTGAAAGTGCGCTGCGCGCCCTTCAGGCCAGTGGAATCGAAATCAAGTCAATCAAGGACGTAACGCCCATTCCCCATAATGGATGCCGTCCCGCGAAAAAGAGAAGAGTGTAGGAGGACATTTTGGCTCGCTACAGAGAACCCGTTTGCCGAATCTGCCGCCGAGAGGGTATGAAGCTTTTCCTCAAGGGAGATCGGTGTTTTAAAGAAAAGTGTGCCATCGAACGCCGCAATTATGCTCCCGGGCAGCACGGTCAGCGCCAGAGGAAACTTATCGGCTATGGCCTGCGTCTGCGTGAAAAGCAGAAGGTCCGAAGCATTTATGGCCTCCTGGAAGCCCAGTTTCATCTGACATTCCTGAAAGCCTCCCGAATGAAGGGGGTAACCGGCGAAAACCTTCTCCAGATGCTTGAACGGAGACTGGATAACGCCGTGTACCGGCTGGGGTACGCTGCATCCCGCGCAGCGGCTCGCCAGCTCGTAGGTCATGGGCATGTCTGTGTGAATGGACACAAGGTTGACATTCCTTCCTTTCTCGTCAAGGTGGGGCATGAAATCACTTTGAAGGAAAAGGCTCTCAAGAACATCCATGTACAGGAATGTGTGGAAACCGCTCACGCCAGGGGAATTCCAGCCTGGCTTGAACTCGACGAGAATACCTTCACCGGGCGTGTAGTTGCACTTCCAACCCGGGAAGATGTTCAGCTCCCCATTCAGGAACAGTTCATCGTCGAACTTTACTCGAAGTAAGGGGGCCTTATGACCAGTGGAATCTTTCAAATGCCGGCTGCATTGAATGTCGATAAGGAGACACTCTCCACGACCTATGGAAAGTTCTGGGCTCAGCCCTTTGAGCGCGGCTGGGGAATCACCGTGGGGAATGCGATGCGACGCATCCTTCTCTCTTCCATCGAAGGCGCGGCATTTACGAATGTCAAGATTCATGGAGCGATGCATGAGTTTTCCACTCTTCCCGGCGTAAAGGAAGACGTGACGCAGATTCTTCTGAACGTCAAATCGATTCCTGTCCGGATGCATTCGGAAACGCCAAAAACGCTCTACGTGAAGAAATCGGGTCCCGGCGCTCTCGTGTCAGGCGACATCGAGACCGATCAGGACGTCGAAATTCTGAATCCCGATATCCATCTTGCCACCCTCGATGAGGACGGCGAGATTGAAATGTGGCTTCGGGTGCGTATGGGTCGAGGGTATATTCCTGCAGAAAACAACCGGGAAGAGGATCTGGATATCGGTTTTCTGCCGATCGATTCGATCCACTCTCCCGTGACAAAGGTCAACTTCCAGATTTTTCCCGCACGTGTGGGACGCATATCGACCTATGACAAGCTGGTTCTCGAAGTATGGACCAACGGCACGTTCGAGCCCGCGGAAACGGTGCAGATGGCATCCTCGTTGCTGAAATCCCACATGGACATCTTTTCCGGTGCTCCCGAGGCTCTGCTTGAAGGTGAAACCGGTTCTGCTGGTCATGCTCCTCCTGTCGTTGAGACCGAAGTGGTCGACGAAACGGAAGCTCTCATGACCCGTTCCGTGGAAGAACTGGATATTCCCTCACGCATCATCAACAACCTCAAAAAAGCCAAAATATTTGTCATCGAAGACCTTACCCGACTTACTTATCCGGAGCTCCTGAAGACGGAGAATTTTGGTAAGAAATCGGTGAGTGAAATTATTCGTGCCCTGAAGGAAATGGGAATTACCCTTACGGGCGCCCCCGATACGGAGGAGGCATAACCATGAGACACAACATGGCAGGCCGGAAGCTGGGCCGAACCACAGAGCACCGTAAGGCACTCTTCCGCAACCAGCTGCAGAGTTTTTTCAAGCACGAACGTATCGTTCTGACCCTTCCCCAGGCCAAGGAACTCCGCAGGCTGGCCGAACGCATGATTACCTGGGGTAAGAAAGACAGTCTGCATGCTCGCCGTATCGTACGCAGGGATATACCCGATCGCCAGATCGTAAAGCGTCTCTTCGACGAAGTGGCTCCCAGGTTTGTGGACCGAGCCGGCGGATACACCCGAATTCTTAAAATCGGTCCCCGGAAGGGCGACGGAGCGGAAATGGCGATTCTTCAGCTTGTCGACTACACCTTTAAAGTCAAGGAAAAGAAGGAAAAGTAATACGAAATCCAACAGATTTTGCTTTCTACAGGGCGGCTATGGCCGCCCTTTTTGTTTATATGGATATTCTTAACCTGATCTTAACAATTCCGAGCGAGACTTATCACGGTTTGAAATATTCTATTCTATGGAGGGGGTAATGAAACATTTCTGTATCTTCTTTGCACAGGTTATTTTCCTTTCCGGCCTGATGATGGCCGGAGGCCAGGACCTGACCGTTTCCTGGGACAGGGGTCTGAAGCTGACCAGCGAAGACAAATCGTTTGAGCTGAAGATCGGGGGGCGTCTCCAGAATGACTGGACCTTCTTCTCGGCGGATCAATCCGTGGAGGAAATTTCAGGAAACTTGGAAGATGGGTCGGAATTTCGGCGGGCCTACCTGACGATTGCCGGCACCATGTACGGTAATATTGAATTCAAGGCGGAATACGACTTTGCAGGCGGCGATGCCGATTTCAAGGATGTCTACCTCGGCCTTAAAAAGGTATTTGGTCATGCGGGTCTGCGCATCGGTCACTTCAAGGAACCCTTCAGCCTGGAAGAGCAGACATCGGATAACTATATTACCTTCCTGGAGCGGGCGATGCCCATCGAAGCCTTTGTGCCCTCCAGAAATGTCGGTTTCATGCTTCATCAGGCAGACAACCGCTTTACCTATGGCGTGGGTATCTTCAAGGACGCGGATGATTACGGTACACCGGCTGACAACGTGTCCGAGAGTACCTGGGCGGTAACCGGAAGAGTGGCCGGTACTTTGTACGATAAGGATGAGGGAAAGAGCCTGCTCCATCTGGGTCTGGCCTACACGTCCCGCGAACCGGCAGGGGATTCCGTGCGGATCCGCACCCGTCCGGAGATCCACCTGATGCCGTCCCGCCTCGTGGATACTCACGCCATGAACGCCGACGGCTTTGACGTACTCGGTACCGAAATCGCATTGGTCCAGGGTCCCTTTTCAATGCAGGGAGAGTACATGCTTGCTTCCGTCGATCTGATGGATGGGGATTCCGTTGACTTTACCGGTTACTACGTTTTTGTAAGCTATTTCCTCACAGGCGAGAGTCGCCCCTACAGAAAGGGATCGTTTGACCGCGTCAGCCCCGCGCAGAACTTCACTCCCGGCGGTGGATCCGGAGCCTGGGAAGTGGCTCTCCGGTACTCCAGCATGGACCTGAATGATGGGCCGGTGTCGGGAGGCAAGGAAGACAACCTTACCCTGGCACTTAACTGGTACCTCAATCCCAACACCCGTCTCATGTTGAACTACGTGAATGCCGATGTGACGGATGTGGGCACGGTGGACGCTTTCATGATGCGGTTTCACGTTGACTTTTAGAGACGGGACCGGCCTGGAAAATTAACAGAATCTTAACAAAAACTTAATATTCTCTTAATTCCCGACCCGTAAGATGCACTATGAACGAAATAACCAAGGAGGTTTGTATGAAGAAGTGGTTCATAGGTCTGCCCGCCGTTATCCTGATGGCCGGGTCGCTCCTGGCGGGGGGAACTGAACTTTCCGCCAAATTCGACAAGGGATTAAAGTTTTCAAGCAAAGACAAGGCCTTCGAGCTGAAGGTCGGTGGACGGCTCCAGAGTGACTGGACCTTCTTTTCCGCCGACGACGATATCGAGGCCAAGACCGGAAAGCTGGAAGACGGCCATGAGTTCCGCCGCGCCCGTCTTTACATCGCCGGAACACTATACGGAAACATCGAGTTCAAGGCCCAGTATGACTTTGCGGGCGGCGACGCCGATTTCAAGGATGTCTACCTGGGACTCAAGAATGTCGTTGGCCATGCCGGCCTGCGCATTGGTCATTTCAAGGAGCCCTTTGGACTGGAAGAGCTGACCTCCTCCAAGTACCTCACCTTCCTGGAACGGGCCATGCCGATCGAAGCCTTTGCGCCGAGCCGCAACGTCGGCTTTGCTCTTTTGAAGAATGACAACCGGTTCAGCTGGGGGTTCGGTATCTTCAAGGATGCCGATGATTACGGGATTCCCTCCGACAACGTGTCCGAGAGTGTCTGGGCCTACACGGGCCGTATCGCCGGTACGGTCTATTACAGGGACGAAGGCCGCAGCCTTCTCCACCTCGGTCTGGCCTACACATCCCGCGAACCCGCCGGGGATTCCCTCCGCATTCGTGCGAGGCCGGAAATGCACCTGATGCCTTCGCGCCTCGTGGACACCCATGCGATGGATGCGGACGGATACGATGGGATCGGCACGGAAATCGCGCTTGTCCAGGGACCCTTCTCGGTCCAGGGCGAATACATGATGGCCTCCGCCGATCTGATCGACGGCGGCTCCGTGGACTTTACAGGGTACTACGTCTTTGCCAGCTACTTTTTCACCGGTGAAAGCCGCCACTACAAAAAGGGCGCCTTTGACCGCGTCAGCCCCTCTCAGAACTTCACGCCAGGCGGCGGTGCCGGCGCCTGGGAAGTCGCCCTGCGTTATTCCGGGATCGACCTCACGGACGGCCCCATTTCTGGCGGAGAAGAGGATAACCTCACCCTCGCGCTGAACTGGTATCTCAACCCCAACGTGCGTTTCATGTGGAACTACGTCACCGCGGACGTGACCGACGTCGGCAACGTGGATGCCTTCATGATGCGTTTCCAGATTGACTTCTAATCGGGAAGGAGATAAACAATGAAAAGATTGACACTGATTCTCTCCCTGGTCCTGGTTGCCTCCCTCGCCTTTGCCGGTGTGGAAGTTGACTCCAACCTGCCCCATTACCAGAAGGTATCCGGCATCTCGGGGAACCTCTCCTCCGTAGGATCGGACACGCTTCTTAACCTGATGACCTACTGGTGTGAAGACTTCTCCAAGATCTACCCCTCTGTGAAGTGCCAGATTGAAGGAAAAGGTTCTTCGACTGCGCCTCCGGCCCTCATCGAAGGCACATCCCAGATCGGCCCGATGTCCCGCACGATGAAAGACAAGGAAATCGATGCCTTCGTAAACAAGTTCGGATACAAGCCTACGACACTCTCGATCGCCATCGACACCCTTGCCGTCTACGTCAACAAGGACAACCCAATTGACGGTCTTGCCATGGAACAGCTGGACGCGATTTTCTCCAAGACCCGCAGCTGCGGAATGAACAAAGATATTACAACCTGGAACCAGATTGGTCTCTCCGGCTCCTGGGTGAATAAGCCCATTTCACTCTACGGACGTAACTCCGCCTCCGGAACCTACGGCTACTTCAAGGAACATACCCTGTGCAAGGGTGACTACAAGGATACCGTGAAGGAACAGCCCGGCAGCGCTTCGGTTGTCCAGGGAGTCGAGAAGGACCTCTACGCCATCGGATATTCCGGCATCGGGTATAAAACCTCCGGTGTCCGTGCCCTTCCTCTCTCCAAAAAGATGGGGGAGCCCTATGTGGAGCCCACCATGGACAACGCGATCAACGGTACCTACCCCCTAGCCCGGGCCCTTTACCTCAACATCAACCAGAGGCCCAAAAAGGGTGTCGATCCCCTGATCAAGGAATTCCTGAAGTTCGTCCTCAGCTATGAGGGCCAGAAGATTGTCGTGAAAGACGGGTATATCCCTCTTCCTGCCACGGTGGCCAGGGAACAGCTCGATAAGCTGAACTAGATGGGATCAATTTCCAAAAAGAGGATTTTTCGAAACCTCACCGCCCACGGTGTTTTTACCGTGGGCGGTATTTCCGTGATCCTCATCATCCTTCTCATGCTGGGATTCCTGTTTAAGGAGGTTTTCCCACTCTTTGAACAGGCAAAGGTAGAAAAAACCTGGACGGTTCCCGGGAATGACGATGATCCCGCCGTCCATTGCCTGATTTCAGAAGATGGTTCCCTTCTTCTTGTCCTCTTCCAAAGCGGTCTTGTTACGCTCACCGATTCTAAATCGGGAGATCTCCGCTCGGAATGGTCCCTTCCTGGTCCGGTGGAAACGGTTGCCTATCATGATCATGGCCTGGCCTACACCTCGGCAAACCGATTATATGGCCTGTCGTTTACCTTCTCCCGGGATCCTGACTCGGGTATGGAGAGCGGTGGAGATGTGCGAATCCTGACCTCTCTCGATCTCCCAATGGAATCCGTTTCAACGGTGGCTATTTCATCTCTTTCGTCGGACACCTACACCCTAGCCGTGAGTTCAGGGAGGCAGGTTCAGATCCTGAATCGGAAGGTGAAACAGAGCCTCTTCGGATCCGGGGAAGTGGTCGAAGATCATGCGTCCATCGATCTACCCGAACCTGTGGTCGGAATGCTCTTCTATCCGGATGATACCCTGATCGTCGGAACGGTCTCGGGAATGCTCGGGCAGTATGAACTGACGGGTTCGCCGCGCTCGGCCTTTCAGGGTCCCAATCCCCTGACGGTCATGGGACAGTTAATCGGCGGAAGAGGGATCTGCCTGGGAGGATCGGACGGATCGATCCAGGTCTGGTCTCAGGCCTCCACCGATGAAGGGCGGAAGTTTATCAAGATCCACGATCTCCCCTCGATGAAGGCATCCATCGCCGGGTTTTCCTTCTCCAATCGGGATCGTTCCTTTGTCGCATGGGATTCGAAGGGGAACCTGGGACTATATTATTCCACAACCGAACAACGAAAATTACTCATGGAAGGAACCCCTGGAAATCAGTACACGCTGAACCCGAAGGGCAACCTGATTGCTGGGTACCTGAACCCCAGGATCTTCTATTCCATCGAAAACCCTCACCCCGAAGTCTCTTTGAAAACGCTCTTCGGAAAGGTGTGGTACGAGGGATACGATTCGCCCCAATATGTCTGGCAATCCACAGGGGGAAGCAACGATTTTGAATCGAAGTTTTCTCTCATTCCGCTGATCCTCGGAACCCTGAAGGGTACCCTGTACGCAATGATCTTTGCCCTTCCGCTGGCCCTGACGGGTGCCCTCTTCATGAATCAGTTTCTCCACCCTGACATGCATCGATACATCAAGCCCGTTGTGGAAATCATGGCCGGACTGCCCTCCGTCATTATCGGGTTTCTCGCCGGTCTCTGGCTCGCGCCTCTTCTGGAGCAGATCCTGCCGGGTGTCCTTCTGGGGCTCCTGGTTGTTCCTCTGGCCACGGTGAGCTTCACCCTCCTTGCAGACCGATGGATCTTCAGGACCGGTCAGGATACCTTCAAGTGGGAAATCCTGACGCTGATCCCCGTGATGGTCGTGATTTTCTGGATTTGCGTGAAGGCCTCACCCATGATTGATCATCTTCTCTTTCAGGGTGATTTCCGACAGTACATCTTTGAGACTCTCCATACCCCCTACGACCAGCGAAACGCCATTGTCGTGGGATTTGCCATGGGATTTGCCGTGATTCCCATTATCTTCTCCCTTGCGGAGGATGCCTTCTCCTTTGTTCCCAGGGAAATCGTTGCCGGGTCCCTGGCCCTGGGCCTCTCCCGGTACCAGACCGCTACGGGAGTTGTTCTGAAGGCGGCCAGATCCGGGGTTTTTTCGGCGGCCATGATCGGCCTTGGGCGAGCGGTGGGGGAGACCATGATCGTTCTCATGGCGACGGGAAACACGCCGGTATTGTCCATGTCACCCTTCAACGGGTTCCGGACCTTCTCGGCCAATATTGCCGTCGAGCTGCCCGAGGCCCCGGTAGGAGGAAGCCCCTACCGGATCCTCTTTCTCACGGCTCTCCTGCTACTGCTCTTTACACTGGTCATCAACTCCGTTGCTGACCTGATCCGTCAGTCGATGAAGAAGAGGATGGGACAATGAAGGAAAAGTCCATGACCTACCTGCTGGCTACAGGCCTGATGGTCATTCTCCTTATGGTCCTGGGTGTCTTTGCGATCGTCATTTTCAACGGAATCCCCAACTTCTGGCCCAAGCCCATTGAACGGTTTGATTTATCCAATGGGACCTCGCTTATGGGAGAAGTCCACGAGAGAAAACAGGTTTTCGAGAAAGACACCCATCAGCTGCGGGTCAAGATCGGGAACCGGGAAGTCAACAGCCAGGATTTTACCTGGATCGATGAGGACACGATCCGGAAGACGACCAGGCCGGAAGACGCGGTCCTCCTGGAGCGCCTGGAATGGGGAAACGCATACGGCTATCTGGAGGGTATTTCCTTTGCGGATCTGAAACGGGGTATGAGGGAGATGCATAAGGAGCGAAGCACGATTGAGCACTATGAGCGGGAAAAGCTGGTCGAGCTGAACGATACGATCGCGGAACTGAACCGGAAGATCGGCCGGAGCGATGATCCCAAACTAAAAGAACGGGTAGCATCCCTGCAGAAGCAGTACGATACCGATCTGGCCACTCTGGAGGACATGAGAAAAACCGCTTTTGCACGGCATGTCTCTCTGAAGCTGTCGGACGGACAGACCCGCGAACTTCGCCTTTTTGATATTCTTCATGCCTATCAACCCAATTCAATGGGCTTTTTTTCAAAAACAGGGCTCTTCTTTTCCCGCGGATTTGCCTTTATGTTCACCAATCCGAGAGAATCCAACACGGAAGGCGGTGTCTTTCCTGCGCTCTATGGGACCGTTCTCCTGGTTTTCCTCATGAGCATTCTGGTCTTTCCCTTCGGTGTCATCGCCTCGGTCTACCTCCACGAATATGCCCGGGAAGGGATCATCCTTCGCCTGATCCGGATTACGATCTTCAATCTGGCGGGTGTGCCTTCGATCGTCTTTGGCGTGTTCGGCCTCGGGTTCTTCATCTACACCGTCGGCGGCACCCTTGATACCTTTTTCTTTGCCGATCGTCTCCCCACGCCGACCCTGGGCACGGGAGGGATTCTCTGGGCCTCGATGACCCTTGCAGTCCTTACGCTCCCGGTGGTCATTGTGGCTTCACTGGAAGGGCTCCAGGCCGTTCCCGAAATGTACCGGGAGGGTGCTTTCGCCCTGGGCGCCACGAAGTGGGAGGTGATCCGTGATGTCGTGATCCCCAACGCGATGCCGGGAATGCTGACCGGATTGATCCTGGCCATATCCCGGGCCGCGGGAGAGGTTGCCCCCCTCATGCTCACCGGGGTGGTGAAGAGTGCCCCGAGCCTTCCCCTCGATCTTACGGCTCCCTTCCTTCATCTGGATCGAAAGTTCATGCACCTGGGGTTTCATATTTACGATGTCGGGTTTCAATCTCCCAACGTGGAAGCTGCCCGGCCGATGGTTTTTACCACGACCCTTCTTCTTCTCATGGTCGTGTTTGCCCTCAACCTGGTGGCCATCATTATCCGGAACCGTCTCCGGAAAAAATTCATGCGAAGCGGAGTCTGATTCATGATCGAGTCCCCTGTATTCCAGATTCAAAACCTCGACCTCTATTACGGGGCATTTCACGCGCTGAAATCCATTGATATGGACATACCCGAAAAGACGGTGACTGCATTTATCGGGCCCTCAGGGTGCGGGAAATCCACGCTCCTGCGCTGCCTGAACCGGATGAACGATCTTGTGGAGGGAGTTCGCATCACCGGCCAGGCGGTTCTGGACGGGCAGAATATTTTCGATCCCGGTGTCGATGTAACGACGCTCCGATCCCGGGTGGGTATGGTCTTTCAGAAATCCAACCCCTTTCCCATGTCCATTGCGGACAACATCACGTACGGGCCGAGAAAGAAGGGGATGAGGAACAAGAGAATTCTGGATGAGATCGTGGAAACAAGTCTTCGCGGTGCCGCGCTCTGGGAGGAGGTCAAGGATGAACTGGATAAGAGTGCCCTTAGCCTGTCGGGTGGTCAGCAGCAGCGGCTCTGCATTGCCCGGGCCCTGGCCATGAAACCTGAAGTTCTCCTGATGGATGAACCCTGTTCGGCTCTCGATCCTATCGCGACAGCAAAGATCGAGGATCTCATCGATCAGCTGAAGAGCGACTATACGATTGTGATTGTCACCCACAACATGCAGCAGGCGGCGCGGGTGTCGGAATATACGGCTTTCCTCTACCTGGGGGAGTTGGTAGAATTTGGTGTGACCAAGGATCTCTTTGTGAAGCCGGCGCAGAAGAGAACAGAAGACTACATTACCGGACGATTCGGGTAAGGAAGAAGGGAACTATGACCGTCCATTTTCACAGGGAAGTCGAAGCGCTGAAGAAGAAGGTTCTGGCGCTATCCGTAGAAGTCGAAGGTAGCCTCAACCAGGCCATGAAGGCCTATTTTACCCGTGACATCATGCTTGCGGACCGGATCATCGGGGCCGATGAAATGATTGACCAGAAGGAAGTGGAAGTCGAGGAAGATATTTTGAAAATTCTTGCTCTCCATCAACCGGTCGCCATTGATCTCCGTTACCTCATCTCCTTTTTGAAAATCAACAACGATCTGGAGCGGATTGGAGACCTTGCGGTTAATATCGCGGATGCCGCAGTCTATCTTGCCGGAAATCCGGCCATCGAAGCTCCGGAAATTCTTTCCAAAATGACGGACAAGGTCCTCTCCATGCTTCGGTTCTGCCTGGAGGCCATGGTGAACCAGGACTCAGAGCAGGCTCGAAGGATCTGTGCCATGGATGAAACCGTCGATGAACTTCATCGCAGTATGTACAGTCTGATAGAGGGAAAAGTCATAGAAAATCCGGGACTTGTGGATCGGTACATGCACATTCTCTCCATTTCTCGATATCTGGAACGCGTTGCGGACCATGCCACGAACATCGCCGAAGACATCATCTATATGGTGGAAGGATTCATCGTCCGCCACAGTCTGGAAGATAAATAACCGTCTTCTTTCTCTTACGGGAACGCCCTTTTCTTCAGGATCTCGAACCTGCCGTGTTCTATGCTAGACTTAGTGGATTATGAAGGATCCGGCGCGGGGTACGATCGAATATCACTTTTCCGGCTTTCACGACCTGATGAAGGCCCGGGTGCGGGAAATCCTCCTGGTTTCAAGCCTTTACGATGCCTACGTCATGGAAGAGGACGGACGGCTTTCCGAGCGGTTATTGAGTGAATATGAAGAGCTGAACCTCCGGTTTATCCCTCGCATTACACGCGTTTCCACCGCAGAAGAGGCTCTGTCGATGATGGAGCGACGGACCTTTGATCTGGTCATCACGATGATGCGGATCCTGGACATGAACCCTCAGGCCTTCGGGAGGCGTGTCAAGGATCTCGATCCGGATAAAGAGGTCCTTCTGCTGACCTATGAACCTCTGGATACCCGGTTTCTGATCCGGGTCCGGGAAGAGAAGTCGATTGATAAGGTCTTTTACTGGTCGGGAGACTCCCGCCTCCTTCTCGCCGTCGTAAAGTACGTTGAGGATCTGATGAACATCGACAACGACTCCGGGGCCGGCGTCCAGTCCATCCTGGTCGTGGAAGACTCGCCCCGGTTCTACTCGATGTATTTGCCAATACTTTACACCGAGATCATGACGCAGACCCGGATGCTGATTTCCGAAAGTGCCAACGACCTGGAACGCCTCCTCCGGATGCGGGCCCGACCCAAGATCCTTCTCGCGGAAACCTACGAAGAAGCCATGGAAATCATTCGAAAGCAGAAAAATAAACTGCTGGCCGTAATTTCTGATCTCCGCTTCCCGCGTCAGAGACAGCTCGATCCCAGGGCAGGCCTGAAGCTGTTGACCTACCTGAAAAACAATGTCCCTGACCTGCCGGTTCTTCTCCAATCCGCCGAACCCGAGATGCGGGAGACAGCCTATCGGGAAGGATTCAGCTTCATCGATAAAAATTCGGACAATTTACTCTTCGAGCTCCGTCAGTTCGTTCTGGACAACCTGGGATTTGGAGATTTTGTGTTTCGTAGCCCCCGTGGCACGGAAATCGCCCGGGCCTCCAATCTGGCCGAACTTCATCGATGCGTGCGGGAAATTCCCGATGACTCGCTTCTTTACCATGCCCGGAGGAACCACTTTTCGATCTGGCTGCGGGCCCGGACCGAGTTCGCCCTCGCGGACAAGCTTCGTCCTCAGAAAACCACCGATTTTTCGACGACGGACGAACTGCGTCAGGCAATCGCGGGTGTTATCCAGCAGAGGCTGGATCAGGATGCCTTCGGGCTGATCCGGGATTTCGAATCGACACAGTTGACGGAATCCAGGGCGCTGGTACGCCTGGGAAGTGGTTCTCTTGGCGGAAAGGCCCGGGGAATCGCCTTTATGAGTACACTCCTCGGGCTTGAGGATATGAGGAAGCGCTACCGAAAAGTTGAGGTTCTCATTCCCGAAACCACGGTTCTTTGCGCGGAGGCCTTTGATGAGTTTCTGGAGTCAAATCACCTCCATCTTCAGGCTTTGGAGAGTCCCTCGGACTCCAAAATATCGGACATGTTCCTGAAGGCAGATCTTCCCCGGTCCATATATGAAGCTCTGCGGCGGATTATTGCTGAAATCAATTATCCGCTCGCGGTTCGATCTTCCAGCATCCTGGAGGACTGCCAGACCCTGCCGTTCGCCGGTATCTACAAGACCTTCATGCTGCCCAATAACCATGAAGATCCCGGCGTCCGCCTGGAACAGCTCTGCAATGCGGTAAAAATGGTCTATGCCTCCATCTACTACAGTTCCCCCAGACAGTATGTAAAGAATACGAACTATCGGATTGAGGAAGAGAAGATGGCGGTCATGATTCAGAGGGTCGTCGGGAGTGAACATGACGGGATCTTCTATCCCTCCATTTCCGGGGTGGCGCAGTCCTATAACTTCTATCCCTTCGGTCCGATGAAACAGGAAGATGGGATTGCCTTTCTGGCCCTGGGTCTGGGACGGGCGATTGTGGAAGGCGGAAAATCCTTTCGATTTTCTCCTCACCACCCGCAGATGAATCCACCCTATGTGTCTCTGCAGAGCTTTATGAAGAATACCCAGACGGATTTTTTTGCCCTGGACCTTTCCAATCCTGACATGTCGGTTTCAAGTGAGGAGACCTTCAGCCTGGTACGTTGTCCGTTGGAGAGAGCGGAGAAAGATGGAACCCTTCGGTCCGTGGCTTCGACCTATGCTCATCAGGACCACGCCATCAAGGACACCTTTTCCGTGAAGGGACCCCGGGTGGTAACATTCGCTCCGATTCTCAAACACGAAAACTATCCCCTCGCGGAAATTCTCCAGGATATCCTGGCCATGGGGCAGACGGCCATGGGTACGCCCGTCGAGATCGAATTCGCGATGAACCTGCCCCAGGACCCCCGGAAACGTGCAGCGTTTTACCTTCTGCAGATTCGACCCATGGTGGCGGACCAGATCAACCAGGAAGTCCGAATAGAAGCGGAAGATAGCGACCAGGCATTGTGTCTGTCCCACAGGGCAATGGGGAACGGCCAATTCGACAATATCCGGGACCTCATCTATGTCGACCCTGAAGCCTTCGATATCCATAAGACCCGGGACATCGCAGCGGAACTCTCCACGATGAATGGAAAGCTGGACAAGGAAGGGAGACCCTATATTCTGATGGGATTCGGGCGCTGGGCAACGTCCGATCCCTATCTGGGAGTTCCGGTGCAGTGGCACCAGATCTCCGCCGCAAGGGTCTTCGTGGAAGCCAATTCAGAAAAACTGACCGTGGAACCTTCGCAGGGAAGCCACTTTTTTCAAAACATGCTCTCCCTGCGGCTCGGCTATTTCTTCATCGACCGCCCTGGGAATGAGAACCGGATCGACTGGGAGTGGTTGATGAACTGCAAGGTGAAGAGTAAGGGAACCTACCTGAGGCACCTTCGATTCGACCGCCCCCTCCTCGTGAAGCTGGACGGACGAACCTCCCGCGGCGTCATCCTCAAGCCGGCACGGTAATCCCTGCCCATGCGGTGGTCCCTCCGGATAACCCCGGTCATCATCCTTACACTTTTAACTTTTCCTCTCTTTGCTGAATGGTCCTGGGTGGAGATTCCGACTGCCTCAGCCCCCAGAGTCCACCAGGCAGAGAACGGGGATTTTGTTCCGTTTCGTCTCGGATATGATCCAGATTCTGAGAGTATCTTTTTGAATTTTCTGACGCCAGAAGGCCAGGGACAGACATGGCGGTTTGACGGAAAAAAATGGAGCTCAGTTTCAGATTGTATTATAGGTCAATTTAATACTGGAGAAATCATCTTTGATCAGAAAGATCAGACACTATTTGACTTCATCAATACTCTAGGCCCCTGGACGAATATCCAAAGTATAGTGGGACAATGGGATGGGGAGGGGTGGTCTGAGGTCGAGATGCTAAGCGGACAAGTTTGGGATACAACCTACGATACGAGGAAGCAAAAGATAGCGCTGTTGGAGTTGGTGGCTGCTTACCATGCTTTGTATATTGTATTTTACAATGATGCAGATCCTGAGTATGTGGAGATACCTCCTGAAGTCGGGGAGCCATGGCTGATCGAATATGATCCGGTCCATGATTTTCACCTTCTGATAGGGAGTGCCAATTGGTTACAGTATGGTTGGGAGTATAAGGATGGAGCATTCCATCACCCGGATGTCCAATTTCCCTATGATCCCTATACTTGCCTTTTTGACATGGTCTCTTTGGCTTATTTCCCTTCTCAAGAAGGAATCCTCGTGTATACGTTAGGCGGATGTACTCTATTATGGAAGGATCAGGAGTGGACGATCTACAAGCATATGAATTGGGATAATAATCTTTTCTTTTCAATTAACTCAAAAATCGTCTATTTCCCGCCCACCCAGGAGATGTTTCTTTTTCTTCCTCACCCGACTACACAGGAAATGAAGGTTTTCCGATTTCGTGAACGGGCCCATAACCGGCCGTTTGACCGGCAGTAGCGATCGATCTCTTTTCTCATCGACAGAAGGAGTTTTGGTTCTCAGCGGAGAGCGTCGGGGTCCAGTGTGCCGTAGGGCGTGAAGGCCTTCGGCCGGGCGAGGAGCAGGGCCAGGAAGACCGTCAGGGCCGTCCCCGTGAAGATAGCAATCATAATGGCGATCTGGTACTTGATGGCGACCATCGGATCGGTTCCGCCCAGGATGACGCCGGTCATCATTCCCGGGAGGGAGACCAGGCCGATTGTTGCCATCGTCGCGACCGTGGGCGCCAGAGCCGCCTGGAGGGCATCGCGCAGGTAGGGCCGGAGGGCTTCGGAAAGCCGGGCTCCCTGGGACAGGGTGAGAAGGTAGGTTCGCTCCCCCTTCTGCAGGGATTCGAAGAAGTGCCGGATCCCGATGATGTCCGCACGGAGGCAGTTCCCCAGGATCATGCCGCCCAGGGGAATCAGATAGCGGGCTTCCATGAGGGAGGGACGGGCCAGGACGGGGCCCATGAAGGTGAAGAGGGGAAGGCAGGTTCCCACAACGAGAGATAGAAAGATAGGAACGGCATACCTTCGGAGGGAAAGACGGGATCCGCGGAGGATGGAGAGGTCCGCGACGACAATCATGATGAAGATCCAGGCGCCGTTCAGGAGGGCATGGTCCAGGGTGAAGACGACATCCAGGTAAAACCCCACGAAGAGAAGCTGGACCGTCATCCGAAGGATGGCAATGGCCGTATCCCCCAGGATTGGAACTTTGAACCACAGGAAGATCCCAAGGGGAAGGATCAGAAGAAGGTAGCTCAGAGCCAGGTTCAGGGTGGAAATATCAATGGCGCTGTTCATGGGATGGCCTGAATTCCTTGAGAGGTCAAAGCGAAATGATGTATGGGAGTTGAGGTCGGTGGGGGGGAGTTATGTATGACGGCCAGGATCGTCCGTTCCTTCAGACCGGACAGGGCAGAGAAGACCCGCTCCTGGTTCTGCGGATCCAGGGCGGAGATGGGTTCGTCGAGGAGGAGAATCGGGCGCTTCAGGAGAAGCGCCTGGGCCAGAACCAGGCGCTGTCGTTCCCCACCGGAAAGCGTGGATGTCCGTTCATCCAGCGTGGAGCTGGGGAGTCCCAGAAGGTGAAGCGTGTCAGTCACTTCCTGTGGATCGGGATAGATTTCACGGTTGGCCTGGAAGAGGAAGGGCCGCAGAACAACCTCACGTACGGCACCTTCCCCGGGCTCGGGCTCCTGGGGAACGAAGGCGATCTTTTTTCTCAATTCCCAGACGGTGTGCTCATTCATTTCCGTTCCGGATATGGATATCTGTCCCTTTGCAGGGAGGGTGAATCCCAGGAAGAGCCTCAGCAGGGTACTCTTTCCCATTCCCGACTCGCCCGTGAGAATTGCAAATTTTCCTGAATCCAGCGAAAAGTCAACGTTACTCAGGATGGTCTTTCCTGCGAATTGAACCGAGATGTTCTTCGCATCCAGGGCGGGAGTATTCATGACTGGGTGGGGTTTAGATGAGTTTTATGGTGGGGGGAAAACCTACCACTTGGGTTCTTCTTCCACCTGGTAGGTGGCTCCGCAGTAGGGGCAGTTGATCATGGCAGCCCCGGATACAATCGTCATATTCTTTGCGGAAAGTACGCCCCCGCACTGGTCGCATTTCAGCTTTTCAAGGTTGAGCTGACCCGGTGCTTCAAAGGTTTGGTGCACATTCACTTCCCTGACGATAGGCTTGAGACGCGAAAGGTAGATCATGACAGCTCCGGCGGAAAGAAGAATTCCCCCTATGATCAGCCGGCCGGCCATGAGCCCCTGAGCTTTCGCGACGGGGTGGAACGCGGCAACCATGAAGAGAACACCCATGACAAGAAAGAGTGCAGCGAGGAGGCCGGCAATGATTTTCATACCGTTTCCTTATGGACGAGATAGAGTGAGGATGCATCGGGAACTAACGCCAGGGTTCCACAATCTTCCGGTAAAGTCCGGCCATCCCAGCGATGGATATTCATTCTGGAAAGAAGCCCGGAAGGAAGGGAAGAGCAGAGGTGGATCGCACAGTGACGGGTTTTCATGAGGAAGCTAAGGGCGGTGTGGCCATAAATCTTGAAATCCCTGTGGAGTGCTTCCGTGATCGTTCGAATGTCTCCAAGGTTAAGAAACTGGTCCATCTCTTCCGATCCCAGACCGTCCGGACAGTCGGCATAGAGAAAAATCTGCCCACCGGGCTTTACGGCCTGAAAGACATTTTCCAGGGCCTTGTGGGACTGGATGAAGTTAAGATCCTTCGGGTGACCCCCTGCGGAAACGATGATCGTGTCAAAGGAGTGTGAAACGTTGAGTTCCAGGTGGGTTCGTACAAAGGAAACCGCATCCAGGAATGCCTCGTTTTTCCCCAGGGTCATGGCAACGATTCGTTTCCCGGACATGACCGTGTGGATGCAGGCAAAGGAGTGGGGAAAGAGCCCCATGGCCTCCACCATGTCTTCGTGGACGGGATTCCCCTCAAGATTGGCGAGCCGTGCCGCCTGATTTTTTCCCATCGCGGGATCATCATGGAGGACGAAGCGATGGTTGGCCTGGATGGTTTTCCTTGAGGTGCATCCGGGAAGGAAGATTTTTCGGCCACCGGAGAATCCCGCGTAGTAGTGGGGTCGGACCAGGGTGATTCCCATAACAAAATCGGCCTCAAGTATGGACCGGTGAAAGGCGACGGGTGTGCCCCGGGATGTGGTTCCCACGGATCCATAGCTTTCTTCATCGTCACACTGGTTTTGTACGACGTCCCAATCTTCCGGAAGGGGACCAAGGTGACGCGATACTTCGTCGCGGGTCATTTCTCGATGGGTTCCCCGAGCTATCAAAACGGTGACCTTTCGTCCAATCAGGGATGGCTTCAGTGCCGCAAAGAAACGGGGGAGGGGAATGGCCCGGGTTCCGTCGGGTACAAGGAGGACCACACGCTCTGCCGGGGGTATCGCGTCCCGAAGCATCGCCCGAATCTGCTCGTCCGTCAGTTCGGGTATGTCCCCGGTCGGATGGAAGAGCGATAATGATTGATACTGGTTTGGTGCGGGTGTGAAGGTGGTCCCCCCGCAGGGGAACAACGTACTCATCGAACGCGGGTGCCGGGAAGGATATCCTGTTTGGGAAAGAGAATGGAGGGTTTCCCGTCGAGATCGGCGGCGAGGAGCATCCCGTTGGATTCCACCCCGCGGATCACGGCAGGCTGAAGGTTCGCAACAATGACGATCTTTTTTCCTACAAGCTCCGCAGGCTCATATTGCTGGGCAACTCCGGCAACGATCTGGCGATCTCCGGAGCCGTCGAAAAGCTGAAGCTTCAGTAACTTGGAGGTTCCCTCCACGGGTTCCGCGGCCCTGACCTCGGCCACGATCAGATGAATATTCATAAAGTTGTCAAAGGTTACGGTCTGCATGGTGCTTCCTCCCTGGTTCAGTTCGGCTTGACGGTCTGTTCCAGTTCCCGGATTCGGTCAGTGATGTCCCGGTACGTGCTCTGAATTCCATAGATTTCTAGAAAGGTCTTATAAGCATTATCGGAATCTCCGATCTGGAGGAATAGATTGCCCAGGTCATACATGAGACCAAGCTGTTCATCCTCGGAAATGGTCGGGGATTCCAGACCTTTTCGGTACCATTTTTCGGCAAGCTGGGGCATGCCTTTTTCAAGGAAGCACATCCCCAGCATGCTGCAGCATTCAATCATATGCGAGTCCGATTTGGCCGCAATCTGAAACTCGCTGATGGCTTCGTCCAAAAGGGACATTTCCTTATAAGCAATCCCGAGGTTGTAATGAGTATCGTAGTCTTCGGAACTCAGCTGTTGTTCCACACCCTTTTTGAATTGCTGGAATATTTCATCCAGGCTGGGTTCTTTCTCATCGGGGATATCGGTACTGATGAGATCGTCACCTTCGATCTCCCGTTCAAGTTCGGAGGCGAGGTCAAAGAATTCTTCCTCGTCCGCAAATAAACTTTCCCCGTCTTCCTGCTCGGGAACAGCCTGGACGGCTTCCGCGGTCACGGCAAGACGTTCGTCCAGCTGTGTCTTTCGTGTCTTGAGTTCGGGAGAATCCGGATATTTGACGATGAGATCGTCCATAACCTTGCGGGCCTCATCCAAAAGATCCTGATCAAGATAGAAGTCAAGCTCTCCGAGCTGTTCCACCGTAGGACCTGAGGGTGGAACCGTGGCCTCGACGGGAGTGACATCAATCTGTTGCGCGATATCGACCGGTTTAACCTTCTTGGGTTTTACGGTCCCCTTTACCTGCTGCGCAAGCTTTTCCAGATCTCCCAGACCGGTTGGTGTGGATACTTTAATCTTATCGATCGGTTTGGCAACCTTGGTTTTTGGCGTTTTGAAAATTTCACTGGACAGGGAGTCGAAATCGACCTGAGGAATGGAGGGTTTCTTCTTGGGTGGAGGAGGTGTAGGGGCAGGTTTCTTTACTTCGGGCCTGACGGCTGCGGGTTCCGGTTCTTCCTCTTCCAGAATCGCTTCGAGCTCGACCTCAGGCTCTTCCTCCACCACGGTGAGCTCAGCTTCGGGTTCCTCTTCCACCACTTCAATCGCGGGTTCGGTTTCATCCTCACTCGACAGGGTGAGATCGACGGCTTCATCTTGATCCAGGGCTACAGGCTCAATTTCTGCTTCTTCTGCCTCAACAGCCTCTGCATCCAGATCGATTTCATCGATCTCGGAAAGATCAACGGTTTCGAAGGTTTCTTCAGCTTCCAGTTCCACTTCGGGAATCGAAGGTTCTTCTTCGGGAAGTTGTGCCTCCTCTTCGGAGAATTCAAGGCTCTCAAGATCTCCGACCTCGAATTCAGGCTGTGTATCCTCACTCCCCATCTCTTCTCCGGCAATTTCTTCTTCAGCCCCTTCTTCCTCGAAGGAAAGATCGAATGTCTCTTCCTCAACAACTTCATCTTCCGGAGATACCGGTTGTGTTGCCTCAAGGTCCATGGGACCCGCGGCAACTTCTTCGAGAGAGATTCCGGAGGAGAGCATCTGCTCCTTCAGGGTCTCAGCCTCGTTGAGGCGACCGCTTGAAAGAAAGAGCGTGTACAGTTTGGATGCGTAAGTCTGGATTGCCGCTTCGTTTGCTTCCTGCTGGTAAATTTCAATGATCTTCTGATGGGCCGAAATGGAGTCCGGGACTTTCTGGATAATCTCTTCCAGTTGCTCTACGGCCCTGTCCAGGAGACCGTACTTTACAAAGACTTCCACTTCGACCATCCGTTCGTTGACGAAGGCTTCCAGCTCCGGACTTAATTCTTCGACGGCGGATTCTTCGGCCGGGGATTCCGTTTCGGAAAATTCCTCAAGCTCGGGAATCTGGATTTCCGGCAACTCTTCAAGGTCGGCTTCACTGAGCTCTTCCTCTCCCGCGGGCGTCATCGATTCGACCGTCGGGCGCTTCCCCATCTTTCCCTGGATATAGGCGAGCTTCTCACGATGCTGAGTGTTGTCGGGCTCAAGGTCAATCAATGCCTTTGCCGTTTCCTCGGCCCGGTCGAAGAGATTGATCTGACAATAGGCCTCGATCAGCTGACCCATCGTGAAGATGACATAGGTTTCCTGATTTTGAGATTGGTAAATTTCAAGGAGTTTCTGCAGTGCCGAGACCTGGTGCGGTTCTCTTTTCAGCACGGTTTGAAGGATGTTCATGGCCCTGGAAGTATCTTTGTTACTGTAGGCCAGGTCTGCTGCGGAAATCATGGCATCGGCGGCTTCATCGGGCTGATTCAGTTTGTAGTGAAGGTTGCCTTTGGTTTCAAAGAGGTTGATGGCAGTAGGGTTCTTCCGCAGAGCACTCTGTACCATCCGGATGGCTTCGTCATACTTTCCATCCTTTTCGTAGGCCTTGAGAAGGATTTCAACGATTTCCTGATCGTTCGGATTGTTTTCCGCGGCTGTATGGAGAATCTCCATGGCTTCTGTCACGTTGCCGGAGTTGGTCAACGTGTCTGCAAGCCGCTTGGCGAGATCCACGTTCCCGGGATCCAGTTTAATCGCCTGCTGATATACCTTGATCGCTTCCTGGAGATGTCCCCGGCGTGCCAGCATGGAACCGATTTTCTGGTATTCCTCAATGGCTCGATCCGGAGCTCCGGCCTTCTGAAAGAGTTCGGCCAGCTTCCCGCGGGCTGCAATATTTTCGTTATCCATCTGGACAATCCGCTGATAGATGTCCAGAGCCTTGCGATGTTCTTCCTGCCGAATGTAATAATCCGCAAGGTACTGAAAGTGGCTGGCGGCTTCCCGGGGCATATTCTGCTTAAGGTAGAGATCCCCCAGCTTTTCATACACCTCGAGAATGGAGGGGTCCAGCTTATTGATCTTTTTAAGGATGGCAATGGCCCGAAGGAAAAATCCGTCATCGGCGAAATGGTCTGCAATTCTCTGAAAGACCTGGATAGCTTCCTTGATGCGATTGATTCGCGTATAGAGATCGCCGATTCGATTCAGAGTATTCGTATCATTGGGATTATCATCAATAATCCTCTGATATTCTTTGATCGCCGCTTCGATCTTTCCCTTCGAAACGAGTTTTTCTGCTGCGGCGACGATCTTCTCCTTATTCAGGGCCAATGGTTCCCCTTTACTTAGCGAACTTCCTCGATCCGGGCGGCCTTACCCGCCAGGTTTCTCAGGTAATACAATTTGGCTCTTCGAACTTTTCCATGGCGGACGACTTCAAACTGCGCGACGGTCGGGCTGTGGAGAGGAAAGATACGCTCGACTCCAACGCCTCCAGAAATTTTTCGCACGGTGACGGTTTCATGAATTCCGGAACCCTTCCGACCAATTACTGTGCCCTGGAAGATCTGGATCCGCACCTTTTCTCCCTCTGTAACCTTTACGTGGACGCGAACCGTATCCCCGGGCTTGATCGGTGGGAGTTGTTTCATCTCGGTTCGCAGCCTGTGCGTGATCATGTCACTCATTGTAGATTCCTCCTAAAGTTGAATCCTTATTATATTAGGTTTGACTTGAAAGTGCAACAGAGATACCGGGCTTAATCGACCGGCTTGATCCCCAGATCCCGAATGATTTCGATCATGCCTTCGATCTTTTCCCGGATCTCTTTCTTCTCCTTTTCCCAGGTGTCGTCACTTGAATCTTTCAGCTTCTCGATGTCCTCTTCAAGCTCCGAAATCCTTTCGGCCTGCGCCTTGTATCGCTCCACCAGAGTTTCAATTGCCTTCTCCAATTGCGAAACAGTATCCATGGGGCCTCCTGCTATCCGAACGTGACGTTGGGAACGGTCAGCACGCTCGCTACGATGCGATCGCGCTGTTCGTTGACTTCTTCCTGTGTTAAGGATCGATCCATACTCTGAAATTCGAGACGGAACGTCGTCTTGATGATGCCATCCTTCTGCGTGAAACGGTCCTTGAGAATCACACGGAGAAGGTGGTCCGGCCGGGAAGACCAGATCGCTTTCAACATGTGGGAAAAGGTAGTCCCGGGATTGTGGCCGAAGGTGACATCAGCCACGATGCCGGGAAAGCTGGAGAATGCCGTAAATTCAGGAAGGCGCTTCTCTCCCCGTAAGAGACCGGGCAGATGGATTTCTGCAAAATACACTGACTCCCTGGACACCTTTCCGCAGAAGGCGACCGGAGTTCCATTCAGACGAACCATGGCACTCTGATAGGGGTGAAGGGAGTCGATCGTCGCAGATTCCCACACCGGTGTATCTCGGGTAACGCGGCCGATCAGATCGGAAACCATTCCCTTGAGGTCAAAGAGAGAGTAAGTTCCCTGCTCTTTAATCCAGAGTGGAGCCTTTCTGCCGGAGAGCAGAATACCCAGGTGAAGATAGCTCTCGTACCCGCCCTCGATTCGTCCATAAACCTGCCCGATTTCAAAGAGGGCCAGATCGGCTCTGCCGCGGGAACGGTTCAGTGCATGGGTCCGCAAAAGGCCCGGCAGGAGGGATACACGAAGGAATGCTGCGGTTTCGGCCAGAGGATTGGAGAGCTTTACGTTTTTCAGGGGAACCAGGGGCTGTTGAAACCGGTTGTCTTCTTCATTCTGAAAGACATAAGAATAAACTTCAGAGAGGCCTACGGAACAGGCGGCATCCCGCATCGACTCTTCCAGTCGGACATCATCTTTAAACCTGCGTGTCCCAAGTTGTACTTCCGGCATCTCGGCCGGGATCCGGTCATAACCATAGTGACGTGCGATCTCCTCCACGAGGTCGATTTCTTCCAGGAGGTCGGGACGGAATGGGGGAGGCGTAACCTTCCACCCGTCTTCGGCTGGATCGATCGTACAACCCAGAAATGTCAGAGTGGATAAAATAAAATCATCTTCAATCGAGATTCCCAGAAGGTCAAAGAGTCGGTCTCGGCGAAACAGGATCCGTGGAGGCTGGAAAGGCTCCGGACAGGCGTCCACAACATCGGTAGCCGGGTTACCGCAATCGAGCTGACGGATGAGATGCTCGGCCAGACCAAGGGCCTGAACCGGAATTTCCGGATCCTGACCCCGACTGAACCGTTGAGATGCTTCAGTTGTCAATCCCAATCGGCGGCTGGTTCTCCGGATCGTTGTCGGGTCGAAATAGGCTGACTCAAGGAGAACGGTTCTCGTGGAGGGTCCAATTTCAGAGTCTTCTCCGCCCATTATCCCGGCCAAAGCGCAGGCACGGCTTTCGTCTGCAATGACGAGATCCTCAGCAGTCAAGGTTCGTTCCACCCCATCCAGGGTGGTAAGTCGCTCACCCTGTCGAGCTTTCCGGACGATAATCCTGCGCCCCGTGAGTTTTTCAAAATCGAAGGCATGGAGGGGTTGACCGTACGCGGCAAGAACATAATTTGTGATGTCAACCATGTTGTTTATCGGGCGGATGCCGATCCGGTCGAGCCGTTCGGCAAGCCAGGCAGGAGAGGGCCCCACCTTGACTTCCCGAATCAGTTGACATGCATATCGGGGACACGCTTCGGCATCTTCGATTGTTACGGAGGTATTTACGGATGTAGGGTCTCCATCCGAACCTGGCGTGTGGGCAAGGTTTTTCATGGGAAGCCGCAGTGCGGCGGAGAGTTCCCTTGCGACCCCTCGATGAGAGAGTGCATCGGGCCGGTTTGTTGTCAGATCGAGATCAAAAACGGTATCGTTTTCCAGCGTATCCACAGTGTCTACGGTAAGGCCGACCCTGGTCAGAATGTCAAGAAGCTCCCGGTCAGTTCGATCGGTTTGCACCCATTCACGTATCCATGCCATGGAATATCGCATCAGAATTGCTCCAGCAGACGGACATCGCTCTCAAAGAGCAGACGGATGTTTGGAATCCCGTATTTCAGCATGGCCACCCGGTCGAGTCCCATTCCAAAGGCAAACCCCATCCACTCCTCCGGGTCGAATCCAACGTTATTCAAGACGGCAGGGTGAATCATTCCCGCACCCATGATCTCCACCCAACCGGTTCTGGAGCAGACGGTACAGCCTTCACCGCTGCAGAAGATGCAGGAAATATCCACTTCGGCCGATGGTTCGGTAAAGGGAAAGAAGGAGGGTCTGAAGCGTACCTTTGTTCCTTCCCCGAAGAGTCGGTTGAGAAAGTGTTCCAATGTGCCCTTGAAATGTCGGAAATCCATTTTCCGGTCAATGGCAAATCCTTCCACCTGGTGGAACTGCGGACTATGTCTTGGGCTGTCATCCCTTCGGAAGACACGGCCCGGTGCCAGAATCAGAAGGGGAGGCTGGTGGTTCATCATGGTGTGGATTTGAATATTGCTGGTGTGGGTTCGGAGCAGGAAGCCATCTTCCAGGTAGAAGGTGTCCTGCGTATCCCTCGCCGGATGGTCGGGCGGCATATTCAGGGCGGTAAAGTTGAACCAGTCATTCTCGATTTCCGGACCTGACTCCACGGTGTACCCCATGCCGGAAAAGATTTCTTCCATCTCCCGCCTCATGAGGGTAATCGGGTGGAGATGGCCGCGGGCCGGGGGCAGGCCGGGAAGGGTTACATCGATCCGCTCGGCTTCCAGCTTTTGCGTTTCCAGGTGGCCGGCCAGTTCCGATTCCTTAACGGAAAAAGCTTCCTCCATTTCTGCCTGGAGAGCATTAATCGAGGCGCCAAAGCCCTTTCTATCTTCCGGAGCAAGGTCCTTCATGGAGGCAAAGGCCTGTTTAATCAGGCCCGATTTTCTCGAAAAGTATTTAAGACGAACTTCTTCCAGCGAACGGCTGTCAGTTATGCGTTCGAGATCGGAAAGGAAAGTCTGGCGAAGGGCATCAACATTCACGCCTGCAGGGCCTGGCGGGCCACGTCTACCAGTTGAGTGAATCCCTGGGGATCATGGACGGCCATGTCGGCAAGAATCTTACGATTGATGGCAATCTCGCCTGTGTGCAGCCCGTGAATGAATTGGGAATAGGATACCCCGTTCAGTCGGCAGGCGGCGTTGATCCGGACACTCCACAGGCGGCGAAAATCGCGTTTCCGCGCTCTGCGGTCCCGATAGGCAAACTGCAGAGATCGTTCCACCTGTTCCTTGACGGTCCGGTAAAGACGGCGGCGGGTTCCGAAGTACCCTTTTGCCCTCTCAAGAAGCTTCTTTCGGCGTTGGAGTTTGTTGTTTCCGCGTCGTACTCTTGGCATGGTGCTTCCCTTCCCTTAGGCGTACGGCAGGAGTTCCCGGATTGTCTGGTAATCCGCTACGGACACGTTGCCGCCCTTACGGAGCTGGCGTTTCCGCTTCCTGCTCTTTTTCGTGAGAATATGGCTCTTGTTGGCACACGAGCGCTTGATCTTTCCGCTCGCGGTCAATCGAAACCTCTTCGCTGTTCCTCTATGCGTCTTCATCTTCGGCATGATGTCCTCCTTGCTGATGCCGTGTCAGTCTTTTCGCTTTGGAGTCAGAACGACGTTGATATTCCTCTCAGAGAAAACAGGATCACCTTCCACGACTCCATAATCGGCGACCTCGCTTAACAGCCGGTCGATAACTTTCTGCCCCAGTTCCTGCCTCCGCATCTCACGCCCCCGGAAACGGATGGTAATTTTGACCCTGTTTCCCTCTTCAAGAAACTTGATCGTCCGTTTCTTCTTCACATTGAAGTCGTGATCGTCGATCTGGGGCCTGAAGACCACTTCCTTCACGTGAATCACATGCTGCTTCTTCTTCGATTCCTTAATCCGCTTCTTTATCTGGTAGAGGTGCTTTCCAAAATCCATCAGCTTACAGACAGGAGGAACGGCTTCCGGCGCAACCTCGACCAGGTCAAGTTCTTTGGACCTGGCGTGTTTGAGTGCTTCCTGAAGGGATAGGATGCCCAATTGTTCCCCTGAATCACTGATGAGCCGCACCTGCGACGAGCGGATCTCATTGTTCACCCTGAGTTCTTTACTGATGTGTCCCTCCCGGAAGCATAATCACTCCTCGATAAAATTTAGGCGCAAGCGGATTTGAACCGCTGACCTCTACCGTGTGAAGGTAGCGCTCTAACCAGCTGAGCTATGCGCCTTCGGTGTTATGGTAGGCGCGAGCGGACTTGAACCGCTGACCTCTACCGTGTCAAGGTAGCGCTCTAACCAAACTGAGCTACGCGCCTGTAACGGGGCAATTATAATGACATGAAGCGGTCTTGTCAACCTTTTACTTATGGATAAAATCAGTTTTCCGGGTGAGTTTCCTGCGCCGGGCATACTGTTTTCTTCCCTTTTATTATTTGATAGGGACTCCCGCATATCGGGCACGGCTCAGGCAGCGGCTTGCTCCACATGGCAAAGTCACATTTGGGATAGGCGGAGCAACCGTAAAACACCTTGCCCTTCTTGGATATTCTGGAAACGATCCGGCCTTCACACCCTTCCCGTGGACAGGCGACACCCGTATCTTCCGCCTTAAAGGCAGTCTTGAATTTTCGTGTGTTCTTGCAATCCGGGTATCCGGAACATGCATAGAACTGTCCGAATCGTCCGCGTTTTAATACCATGGGGGATCCGCATTTTTCACAGGGCTCCGCATCATCCGCCGTGATATCCCGTGTGAAATCACATTCGGGATAGTTGGAACAGCCGATGAACTGACCCTTCTTCCCAAATTTGGTTAAAAGCTCCTTACCGCATTTCGGGCAGGGTTCTTCGATGGGGATCCCGCGAACACGCTCGATGGATTTTGTCGCTTCATCCAGATCCAGGGTGAATTTCTTAAAGAAATCCGTAAGGATATCAAATCGTTTCGCGTCCCCTGCCTCGATCTGATCCAGCTGTCCTTCCAGGTTTGCCGTATAGGCTTCATTAATAATGTCGGGAAAGGAAGAGACCAGCATGGTGTTCACCGTTCGACCCAGCTGTGTGGGAACCAGGGCCTGATCATCCTTTAAACAGTAGTCACGGGTCTGAATGGTGGAGATGATCGATGCATAGGTGGAAGGACGTCCGATTCCCTTTTCTTCCAGGGCTTTCACCAGGGTCGCTTCCGTGTACCGGGGAGGGGGCTGAGTGAAATTCTGCTTCACTTCAAGATCTGCGAGATCCAGGTCCTGTCCGGGTTTTACGGCAGGAAGACGGGGATCGTCTTTTCCGTTCTCCGCTTCCCCGTAGACGCGGAAGTAACCGGGAAATGTGACAACGTCCCCCTTGGCCTTGAACATGGCCGGACCATTGTCGATTTTAATTTCAGTGTGGTCCAGGACCGCAGGAGCCATCTGGGAGGCCACAAAGCGCGAATAGATCAGGGCGTAGAGCTTCCATTCCTCAGGAGACAGGTGAGGCTTAACGAGTTCCGGCGTCAGCTCAACAGAGGATGGACGTATCGCTTCGTGCGCATCCTGGATCGAGTTCTTGTTCTTGTAGATTCGGGGTTTGGAAGGAAGATATTCCGATCCAAAGGCTGCCATGATATGGTTCCGCGCTTCATCGAGGGCTTCCGGGGCAATGCGAAGCGAATCGGTGCGCATATAGGTGATTAATCCCTGCTCACCATGTTCCCCCAGGTTTTTTCCCTCATAGAGAGCCTGTGCCAGTTTCATGGTCTTCTTCACGGGGAAACGAAATCGTCGGTGGGCTTCCTGCTGGAGCTTGGCCGTGGTGAAGGGAGGCGGCGGCGTCTTTTTCTTCTCCGCAGTGGAGACGTCATTCACGGTAAAGGTGCCGGCTCGTAATTCGTTCTCGAGGGCACGCGCTTCCTCTTCTGTGGAGATCTTGGCTTTTTTCCCGTGGAGTTTTTCCAGGGAAGCCTTGAAGACTGGCGGTTGATCCGCTTCGAGCTCTGCTGTGAAGGTCCAGTACTCTTCCGAGACAAAGGCCTCCCGTTCAGATTCCCGATCGCAGATCATGCGGAGCGCCACACTCTGAACCCGTCCGGCGGACAGTCCCCTGCGGACCTTTTTCCAAAGCAGGGGGGAGAGGTGATACCCCATCAGCCGGTCAAGGATCCTGCGGGTCTGCTGGGCTTCAACTCGATCTGCATCGATTCGGCCCGGTTTGTTCATTGCCGCCTGAACCGCCTGGCGCGTAATCTGTTGAAAGAGAACACGGTGGATGCGTTCTGGATCGGCATCCAGAATTTCGGCTATGTGCCAGGCAATCGCTTCCCCTTCCCGGTCGGGGTCGGTTGCGATATAGATCTGCTCTGCCGATTTTGCCCCCGATTTCAATTCCGTGACGATCTTCTTCTTGTCCCGGGGGATCAGGTACTGGGGCTCAAATCCATGCTCGACATCCACTCCAATCTTGCTCTTAGGCAGATCCCGGATATGTCCGACGGACGCGATGACGCGAACGTCCTTTCCGAGATACCGATGGATGGTGCGGGCCTTTGCGGGCGATTCGACGATAACGAGACGCTTCATAGAGGGACTGTTATATCACCTTTTTCAGAAAGAGGCCACCCGGGACCTGGATCACCACACCCTTCAGCTCCATTTCAAGCAGAACCTGCCCGATCTGCGGGGTCGTTAAAGAACAGGCTTCTTTCAGCTCATCGGGATGGCGGGGGACGGCGGGATCCAGAAGGGAGTAAACCGTCCACTCTTCCTCGCCGAGGTGGATTTCCCTGTCCTCTGTTTTCTGGGAAGGAGTGAAATCGTATTCTTCAAGGATGTCCGCAGATCCGGTGACAAGGATTGCCCCCTCTCTCAGGAGGCGGTGGGATCCCGCAAAGGAAGGCTGGAAGATGGATCCCGGAACCACGAACACATCCCGGTTTTCCTCGACCGCAAGCCGCGCTGTGATCAGGGATCCGCTTCGGAGGCCCGCTTCGATCACGATAACCCCCCGGCTGAGGCCTGCAATAATCCGGTTTCTCCGGGGAAAATGGTGGGGCAGGGGAGGCGTGCCGGGAGGATACTCCGAAAGAATGGCTCCTCCGGTGTCCAGAATTGCCTCTGCCAGTTTTCCATGCTCAAGAGGATAGAGTCGATCCAGGCCCGATCCGAGAACGGCAGTAGTCACGCCTTCGACTTCCAGAACCGCACGGTGGGCCGCCCCATCGATGCCCCGCGCCAGACCGCTGACGATGTGAATCCCGCTCCTTCCCAGATCGGCGGAAATGGCAGCTGCTGCCTGGAGTCCGTATGGACTTGCTTTTCTTCCGCCCACGACGGCAAGGGTAAGATCCCGTTCCGGAAAGGTCCCGCGGAGAAAAAGAAGAAGGGGCGGGTCAGATATCCGGGCCAGAGATTCCGGGTAAGCGGGTTCACCCAGGATTAGAACGTGATAGCGCCCTGAATCAAGGTCATTCAGAACCCGGTGGGATCTTTGTTGGAGAGATGAATCTGTCTCCGATTGCAGGAGTGAAATAATCTGTTCTGGATCGCGGGTTCTGGAGAGGATGGATGAACATCGATCCGGAAAGGCCCGGCTTGTGAGGACCGTTTCAAGAAACTTCCGGCGGTCTTTCTTGTAAAACATCATGGAGGTAGTTTATCATTACCATTATGCGCAGGCTGATCATTCTTCTGATCCTTGTTGGACTTTCAGCGTGTTCAACTGCATCGTCCCAGGCCAAACAGATTGCCGGTTTCGGGACGGAGATGGCAAAGGAAGGACTGTGGAGGGAAGCCGAATTCCGTTGGAGACAGGCTCTGGAACTCTCACCCGACGACTTCCGTCTTTATAACAACCTGGCCATCGCAGCAGAAATCAGGGGAGATTATGACGAAGCCCTGGAACTCTATGAGAAAGCCCTGAACCTAAATCCCCGCGACAAGACCGTGAGAAAGAACTATGAAGCGACTCGACAGTTTGTTGATAGTCAGCTGCCTGATTCTGAGTAGCGCTCTTATGGGATCCACCCACAGGGTGGATCTGCGTCTGCCCGCCAAAGCGGCGGTTTCGATCGAAGAGGGGGACCGCATCCTTATCGCTCCCTTTGTGCTTGCTCTGGCGCAAAGCGATGAGAAACCCAAAACCGTGATCGATGTTCAGCTTGAGCTGACCGACTATCTTGCCAAATTACTCCGAAAGAAAAAATTTGACATTGTCGTGGATCGGGCCATCGTCCTTCCTTCGGCCAATCTGGATCGACTCAAAGCCGATACCGAATTCTGGAAGGAGACAATCACCGGTTACAACGCGAAATACGCCCTTTCCGGAACCGTCGATTTCCGCGTGGAAGACCGTTCCAACTATGAAACCGAGGAATTCGTGAGCGCCTATGATAAACGGACCTACCTGCGTCAGATCCTTGTGGAGAAAACCGGTCTTGCTCTTGAAATTTTGCTCTACGTCATTGACGCGGAGGGGACCGTGGTGAAGGAGCTTCCCCTGAAGACCTTTATGGATGTAGAAGCGAGAAATTACGATCAGCTGCAGGGGTTCTTTGAAACGATCTACCCGATGGAAGAATCGATTCTGAACCTCTTTGTCCCCCACAAGGCGAAGCAGCGCCGATACCTTTTTGGATTCTGACCATGAAAAAGACCCTTACTCTTGTTATTCTCTTTTCCGCACTGACGCTCTTCCCCTTTGGAAAAAACAAGATCACTTACGACACCTTTGAATGGCAGATCTATTCGACGCAGCACTTCGATCTTTATCATTATTCGGCCGAGGCCGATGCCCTCCCCAAGATTGCTTCCATGGCGGAAACCGCGTATGAAACCCTGGCGCGGAAATTCAATTACCGTATGGAAAAGAAGGTCCCTCTGATCTTTTACAGGACCCATGCTGAATTCGAACAGACCAACGTCCTGTTGAATTTTATCCCGGAAGGTGTGGGGGCCTTCGCCGAGCCGATTCGAAACCGCATGGTCCTTCCCATCGACCTTCCGGACGACAAGCTTCAGAAACTGATTCTTCATGAACTGACCCATATTTTTCAGTTCGTTTACTTTTTCCAGGGTAGCGTAGGTAAGAATATCTTCAATCAGCCGCCCCAGTGGTTTGTTGAAGGAATGGCTTCCTACATGGCGGATGATGAAGATGCCTTCGCAAAGATGGTCCTCCGGGATGCCGCCGTCAACGATAGAATTCCTTCCATTACCACGCGCGGCATCGGCGGATACTTCGCATACCGTTTCGGCCACGCGGCCTTTAACTTTATTGAGGATACCTGGGGGGAAGAGGGACTTCGAAGCTTCTTTTATGAATATCGCTCCAACATATCCCGAAGCATGGAAAAATCGATCCGTCGGGCCTTCGATATTGCACCCGAAGAATTCGACATGAAATTTCGAACCTATTTGCGGAAAAAGTACCTGCCGGTTTTGATCGATACCGGAGAACCCCACGAATTCGGAAAACCGTTTCTCACCCGGGAACGCCATTTGATTCAGTTACTTTCCCCTTCATTTTCACCATCGGGGGACCTCATCGTCGCTGTGGGAAATCCCAAGCAGGATGTGGACGTCATTCTTCTTTCCGCAGACGGAAAGGAAATCATCAAAAATCTGACGCCGGGTTATGTGAACGATTATGAGTATATGATCGCCTCCTTTCTTACCGTAGGACCCGAGCTGGGCAAGGATGTAGCTTTTTCCAACAGCGGAAACGAAGTGGCCTTCTTTGTCCGGCGCGGGAAGGGGAGAGAACTGGTTATCCTCGATCTCTTTACACGCAAGCAGCGAAGAATATCCTTTGATAATTTGGCCCAGGAGCGTAGCCCGGCCTTTTCTCCGGATGGAAAGAAAATTGTCTTTGATGCATGGGGAGAGGTCTCGTCCAATATCTTTCAGTACGATATTGAATCGGAAACCCTGACTAATCTGACCAACGATTCTGCCTTCAGCGCGGCGCCTGCGTTCAGCCCCGACGGGAAGACTCTTGTCTTTTCCCAGGAGATCGGCATTGACATTCAGCTTTTTACGATGGATCTTGAAAATCCACAATCGAGGAAGCAGATTACCTTCAGCCCGGGCCGACACATTTCCCCGCAATTTGATCCTTCCGGGGAGTGGATCTACTATGCCTGGGATCCCGATGACATCCTGAACATCTATCGGATGGAAATCGCCACGGGAAAGGTGGAACAACTGACGAATGCCGTTTCGGGGTGTTTTTCTCCGGCAATTCATAAGACAGCCAAGGGAAAGCCCTATCTCATTTTTACTGGGTATTTTCAGGGACAATTTGAGCTCTTCTATCAGGAAGATCCCGAAGTCATCCGTACCTTAGAGGAGGTTGCTCCCGAAGAGGAAACAAGAGCGGAACCATACAAGCCGCTGATTGAAGTTCCCGTTGACCCTGAGGCCGTGGAAAAAAGTCCAAAATTCAAACTTCAATTTGAAGACGCCAGCGTGCAGGTGGGAGTCAATACCGACCAACGCTTTATGACCTATTCGTATATCCGCCTCTCGGACATGCTGGGAAACCGCCATCTCTGGATCAACATGGAATCGGTAAGCACCTACACAAATACGTCGGTTTCCTATTACAACCTGAAGAAACGACTCCAGTGGGGGCTGACGGCCTATGACTACCGCACGTACTACCTGACCTACAATTATTATGCGGATCAGGGACGTGATTACGACAGGGAACGATTCCAGCGGTACACAGGAGCAACAGCCTTTTTCCAGTATCCGTTTAACTTTACCCACAGGGGTACCTTCGGGCTGGGGTACATGAGCCGATCCATTGAGTATCCCGTATTCTCACAGGATCAGTTTGGGAACTACACCTATACAACCTACGATTACGCCGATGATTTTGCCTACCTCTCGACCTCGTTTAACGGGGATTCAACAGTATGGCAGTCTTTTGGCCCCTACGCGGGTCGGCGGTATCAATTGGCCTACACCGTTGCGCCTCAAATGAGCGGCACCCCAAAAACGTACAATCTCGAAATCGATTTTCGACAATATATTCCATTCGGTCGCCGATCCCTCATCGCATACCGCCTGGTAGGAGCGAGAAGTGGGGGAGAACAGCCGGGAATCTACACCTTTGGAGGTCTGGATACTCTAAGGGGCTTTGATTTTCGGGAGTTTTTCGGCACCAATATGGTCTATTCCAATCTCGAGGTCCGATTTCCCATAATCGACATCCTTCGATTCCCCTTTATGGAGCTCCGGGGCATCCGCGGAAGGGTGTTTCTTGACATGGGGGGGGCCTGGTTTGACGATGAACCCTTCCAGTTTATCCAGGATGGACGCATGAAGGATGGCGTTGCTTCCTATGGGTTCGGCTTCTCCGCCCAACTCCTGGGGCTTGACTGGCACTGGGACTTTGCACGAAAATGGGACTTGAAAGAATCCCTTTCGGGGACGGAGACGTCATTCTGGATTGGAAGGAGCTTCTAGCGAATGGAATGGCACATCGTTGGCGCATATGGGGGGGACAGTCCGCAACACCGAATGACCTGTTTCGTGATCAATTCGACCACGGCACTGGATGCTGGAAGCCTTACGCGCGGGCTCCCCGTGGAAGCTCAGAGGAGAATTCGGAATATTGTCATCTCCCATGCCCACATGGATCACATCTGTGCTCTTCCCTTTCTTGTGGAGAACGTGTTCGGAGCATCATCCGAAGCGCTTACGATTCACTGCATCAAAGAGAGCACCATCATGATCCGGAAATCCATCTTCAATAACGATACCTGGCCGGATTTTACGAAGATTCCCGATCGGCGCGTCCCGTCGATCCAGTTCAAGGAAGTACAGAGAGAAGTCCCCTTCACAGTGGACGGTCTGACCTTTACTCCGATTCCTGTGAACCATATCGTTCCCACGGTCGGGTACCTGGTGGAAGACGAGGGCAGAGGGGTAATTTATACGTCAGATACCGGTCCTACTGAAAGAATCTGGGAAGTTGCCAACGCCCATCCCGATCTGAAAGCCGTCATCATTGAAACATCGTTTGATAATTCCCTGGAAAAAGTTGCGATTCTCAGCAAGCACTTTACGCCATCCATGCTGAAGGAAGAGCTGAAAAAACTGAAAAAGGATGTTCCCGTCTACCTCTACCATCTCAAACCGCCCTATATTAAAAAGATGATGAAGGAGATCGACGCCCTGGGGGATCCCAGGATTCATTATCTCATTCAGGACAAGACCTACACTTTCTGATGGTCCGACCACCCCGCTGGGTCATTCTCATGCGTTCCTTCATGATCCTTTTTATCCTTGTCGCCCTATTTCTCCTCTATGTGTTGAACCGTTTACTGCTGCGTATTCTCTCCTTCGGGAGTTGACGCGGGAACGTCTTCGGACTACACTAGGGCTCCCATGGGGTTGTAGCTCAGTAGGATAGAGCAACGGATTCCTAATCCGTAGGTCGGAGGTTCGAATCCTCTCAGCCCCACTGTACTGCCGAGTTGTCATTCCTTCCACAACCTCCCAAACATTGATAATTTGAACATTGGAGGATTGACATCCCCCGCACTACCACTCTCGCCGACCTCAAGAGACGGGTGTGAAAGGGAATTCGGTCCGCGCTCCAGGGATTACTTATCTGGGGTACACTCGGATGGCTTCCCGCACCCGCTCCACCTCGCCGCGCTCCATGGATTACTTATCTGGGGTACACTCGCGTCAAATCCTCTCAGCCCCACTGTGCTGCCGAGTTGTCATTCCTTCCACAACCTCCCAAACATTGATAATTTGAACATTGGAGTATTGACATCCCCCGCACTACCACTCTCGCCGACCTCAAGAGACGGTAATAAAAGAGGAATCGGTCCGTCCTCATGGGTGGATTATTTGGGGTTCAATCGGATCGAATCCTCTCAGCCCCACTCACATCCGAGCTACCACTTTTCCCTCAACCACCTGCACGTTGGCAAATGAAGTGACAGAGGATTGACTTCCCCCGCACCACCTCCCTCGTCGACCTCAAGAGACGGGTGTGAAAGAGGAATCGGTCCGCGCTCCAGGGATTACTTATCTGGGGTACACTCGCGCCTGTCCCGCCATAGCTCGTCGAGCGACGGCGGATCAAATCCTCTCAGCCCCACCAGCCTTCGCCGCGCAGATTTATCAAGCGGAGAAGGCTGCCACGCCGAAGCTTTATTAAGCGAAGGCGGGTACACACTAAATGGCTACGGCTCGGCAAGCTCATCTCTGAATCAACCTCCCAAACGTTGGTAAATTGAATATTGGAGGATTGACATCCTCCGCACAGCCACTCTCGTCGACCTCAAGAGAAGGTAATGAAAGAGGAATCGGTCCGTCCTCAGGGGTAGGTTATCTTGGGTCCAATCGGATTAAATCCTCTCAGCCCCCACCCAGTGCCTTATAACAAATCCCAATATACAAATAAAAAAAACGTCCCCTCGGGGAGGGGACGTAAAGATCAAATAATTGTCTCGTATCAGAAGGAAAAGGAGACGGTGGCTCCGTAAAGAAGGGTGTCGTCCAGGTACCCGTTGGGGTTGAAGGAGGATCCGTTCACGACACGTTCGGCATCTTTGGACAGGGGAAAGAAGTATTGAACCACGGGCTGGAGGCTTAGCCTCTGGGAAAGCGGAACCGTCAGTCCCAGCGACAGCATTCCGTCGTGCAGGCCGGCATATTGATCTCCCGTGTATTCTTCTGTGTCTGGATCGTAGGTGTTCCAATAGTCACCGCCGCCGATGACATACCCTGCAGAGGCTCCCAGGTCAAGCGTGACCTGCTTGCTGATGGGAACGGAGTGGCTAAGGGAGAAGTTCAGGTACGACGAGGGATAGGCGTCGATATCACGGTATACGGTCAACGTGGGTGTGCCCCATACATCGTAGGATAGTCCCATCCAGAGTTCCTGGGTTTCGTCCGCGTATTTTGTAGCGTAATAGACCCATCCTGCGGTCATGGATACTTTTCCAAATGAGTGAGAATAGCTCACGCTGATATCCGACTCGTTGAAGCTCTTGTGTCCCGGACTGTCCGGAGCAAAGGAGACGGTTGCTTCTTCTTCTGTGTCGATGTTTCCCCAGTAGGCAAAACTGAGGCTTCCGACATTGAGTTCCAGAGAAGTCTGGATAACCCCATTATCTTCTCCAAGCTCATATCCGCGAAAGATATATCGATTGAACAGGTTTATCGATGCGCTGCCCGTGAACTCCAGGTCATCTGCCACCATGGATATACTGGAAAAACAGAGGATGAAAATTGCGATTGTCTTGAACAATTTCATGGTTTTTACGCAACCTTTCTGTTATCAGTCATGAAGATAGGCTTCTTCGCCGTGGAGCACGGCATCGAGGCCAAGATCTTCTTCTTCCTTCGAAATTCTGACCGGCGTAATTTTATCGATCACAACGAGAGCGATGTAGGTGAAGATAAAAGCATACAGGCTGAATCCTACTACCGCAACCAGCTGTTTGACGAAGAACGTCGAGTTGCCGTAGAAGAGGCCGTCCGCTCCTGCAGCGTTAACAGTTGTTGTGGCGAAGAGGCCCAGCAGGATAATGCCCAGGGTACCTCCCACGCCGTGCACCCCCCAGACATCCAGTGCATCGTCCCAGCCCATCTTGTTTTTCAGGGTTATGGCTCCGTAGCAGACGATACCGGCGATGATCCCGATGAGCACTGCCGTGGGTACCGTTACAAACCCGGCGGCGGGTGTGATCGTTGCCAGACCCGCAATTGAACCTGTGAGAAGTCCGAGGAATTTCGGTTTTTTCTCAAGAACCCAGGCCAGGATCAGCCATGTGATGGCAGCAAATGAAGCTGCAATGTCGGTATTGACGAAAGCCAGAGCCGTGATCTGGTCTACCGCAAGTTCACTTCCTGCGTTAAAGCCATACCATCCAAACCAGAGAAGCCCTGTGCCCAGTGCTACGAGCGGAATACTGTGAGGGCCCTTTTCTATGGTTTTTCTTTTGCCAACGAAGAATACCGAGGCAAGGGCCGCCATCCCGGCAATCGCATGTACGACGATACCGCCGGCGAAGTCCAGAACTCCCCACTGCTGGAGGATTCCACCCCCCCAGATCATATGAACGGCTGGAAAATAGACAAAGAGAAGCCAGACGGTCAAAAAGAAGAGATAGGCGGAAAATCGTATTCGGTTTGTGAACGCCCCGGTAATCAGTGCCGGTGTAATAATGGCAAACATCATTTGATAGGCGACAAAGACAAGCAGAGGAATATTGTTGGAAGCAGATAACACGGCCATGGGGTCTACTCCATGTAGAAAGGCCATGTTCAGATTCCCAATAATCCCACCGACATCTCCAGAGAAACATAGGGAATATCCGCAAATGAACCAGAGTACGGATGTCCAGCCCATGGAAACAAAACTCTGGATCATGATCGCCAGGACGTTCTTTCGGCCGACGAGACCTCCGTAAAAGAAAGCCAGCCCCGGTGTCATGAGCATGACAAGGCTGGTAGCTACAAGCATAAATCCCGTATTGCCCGTGTCAAACATAATTAAGCCCCCCTTTTTGCTTAATAGTGAAAACCATCACAAAGTTACCATCGTTAAAGGGCTTGCACAATCAGGGGAAACGGTAATACTCGATTCGAATTATCTTAGGAGGCGTAAGGATTCGAGGCAGGTAAGGGTTTCTCTTACAGGGAGGTGATGCCTTCCCGTATAGCATACTTGGTCAATTCGGCGATTGAATGGATGTCCAGTTTGTCCATGATGTTTTTGCGGTGCGTTTCCACTGTTTTTACAGATACATCAAGCTCTTTTGCAATTTGTTTCGTCGATATTCCTTCAGAAATCATCTGGAGGATTTCCCGTTCCCGGGCACTCAAAACGGAAAAGACAGAGGCTTTTTCCTGAACGAGATAGCGAAGGTAATCCTTAACAACCGTATCCGTAATTGCAGTGCTTAAGAAAACCTGTCCTCTTACGACGGACCGGATGGCTTCGGTGAGTTCATCAAAAGCTGACTCTTTCAGGAGGTAGCCCATGGCTCCTTCTTTCAGGGCCGCGGAAATATACCGTCCGTCTGCATGCATGGAAAGGATGATGATCTTTGTCTCCGGATGAATGGCAAGGATTCTTCGGGTGACTTCAATTCCATTCATACCGGGCATGGATATATCAATAATTGCAATATCAGGTGAGAATTCTTCAGCCATCTTCACAGCGGCCAGTCCATCCAGTGCCTGTTTCACAGTTGAGACCGATGACGATTTTTCAAGCATGCTCGTCAGACCGTCCAGAACAATCTTGTGATCGTCTGCAAGGAGTATACGAAGGGTCATTTGAATTCCTCCTCACGTGTGACCGGGGAGAGAGGAATGGAGAGGATAAAGATAGATCCATTCTTCTCACCCCTGAGAATATCCAGGTTTCCTCCCAGTGCTACCATTCTTTCACGGATACTGAATAGTCCAAATCCACTGTCTCTAAAGCGGTTGGCCGCAATCTGTTGCGGCTCAATTCCCACACCGTCATCAGTTACCGTCATACGAAGAAGGTCCTTGTCCCACTGGAGCTGAATCTTGACGAGGCTTGCCTGGGCATGCTTGGATACATTGATCAGTAGTTCCTGAACAGAACGAAATAGGGTTATTTTCAAGTCATCTTGTAAAGGCTGGGAAAATCCTGCTGATGTAATCTTGATTATTAACCCATGTTTCTGCCTGAACTGCTTGGAAAGCCATTCCAGGGCTGCCTCCAACCCGAGATCATAAAGTACAGGAGGGCTGATCTCAAATGTTAATGTCCGTGTCGCCTGAATGATTTTGTCCAGGAGCGATCTCGATTCTTCAAGGTCCGCTTCCATTCCGGTGAACATGGCATTGGATTGAAGCCGGGTCAGTCTTCCTTTCAAAATTGCGAGTGCCTGCCCGATGTGATCGTGCAGATTTGAGGCTATGGCACGTTTTTCCCGTTCCTCCGCCAGGGCAAGCTGAGATGCAAGGCGGCGGTTGTTTTCTTCCACTCTTTGTCTTTCTGCAATTTCTTCCAGCAGTGCCGCATTTGTCTGGCTGAGTTCTGTCGTGCGCTCCCGGATTTTGTGCTCCAGCTGCGCATTAGAATGTCTGAGATCCTCCTCTGCCTCATAACGTTCAAAGTAAGATTGGAGCATCTGGGCCAGTGATTGGATCAGGGCCGACTCTTCGTCAAGAAACGAACCATCGGATGCAGGCGGTTTTTCTTCCAGGTAAGCCACCTCAATCCGTCCGGATCGGCCGTTGCGCGTTCTAAACGTTTCCGTCTGCATCCAGGGAGTTTTTTTAAACGAGGGTGTGAACACTTCCACTTCACCAACGGAGATGTGGGCAGCTGTAATTTCCGGGTATTGCCAGGCCGGAGGAATTTGCATAACGATCTCCTGCAACAGTTCCGCGGGTTTTCTGTCATGGTTGTGGAGAAGACGCGCTACGGCATGAAGCGCGGTCAGTTCTTTCACCCTTTCCGTTAAGGCCCAGAGGAGAAGATCCTTTTCGGCCTGATGGAAGGAACCGGAACCATGAACTGAAGAATCAGGAGTTGGCATCGCACTGTAGATTATACTTTGGCAAACCATATTTCAAAGCGATTCTGTTCCAATAACTGAGATACAGGAGGCGTAAATCTAATACATTAAGGACTTTCTGGAAGGATACAGGGAGGAGAATGCAGAAAGTTGAGCAGCGAACACTTCTGTGGAATTGACGAATCTTATGATCTCGGTTAGGATTTCAGCAGGGATTCATTCCTGGAGACCTGAAAATGGCGAGAGGTAATCCTATGAAATCTGCGGGATGCGGATGGTTGTTTCCATGACGACAAAGACAACGACGGCTTCGATTGCTCCTCCTTCCCTGTCGGGGGACCTGTGGGGCGGTTTCGCCGCGATGCTGGTAGCCCTGCCCTCCGCCATCGCCTTCGGAGTTCTGATTTTTTCGGTGATGGGGCCCCAGTATGCCGGGATGGGAGCCCTGGCGGGGATCCTGGGCTCGATTGCTCTGGGCCTGGTCACGCCCTGGATCGGTCGGACAGGAGGGCTGATTGCCGCCCCGTGCGCGCCTTCCGCGGCCGTTCTCTCTGCCATGGTGGCCAGTCTTCTGGCCGGCGCGACAGGGCGTGCGTTTCAACCCGATGAAATTCTTCCCCTTATTGCCGTTACCGCAATTCTGGCTTCTGTGCTTCAGGTCGTCTACGGTGCGATCGGGGGAGGCCGGCTGATTAAATTTGTTCCCTTTCAGGTCGTCAGCGGATATCTATCTGGAGTCGGCGTTCTGATCGCCCTCAGTCAAATCCCCAAGCTCCTGGGTTTAGAAGAGGGCGTTCCTCTCCTTCATGGTTTGATTCGACCTTCGGACTGGGTATGGCAAAGCCTTCTCGTTGGTCTCGTTACGATGGGGGTTACGGTTCTGGCCCCCAGGGTGATCCGGAAGGTTCCCGCAACAATTGTCGGTCTGGCCGGCGGGATGGGAGCCTACGGCATTCTGGCGATGGGTGATCCTGCCCTGAGAAATCTCCGTGACAACCCTCTCATCATCGGTCCGATTGAGACATCCGGGTCTTTTCTTGGTGCCGTGGCCCATCATGCGGCCTCTCTTTTCTCGGTCGACCCTCATCTGGTGTCTCATGTCATGATCCCTGCCCTGACCCTTTCCGTCCTTTTGTCAATCGATACGCTCAAAACCTGTGTCGTCCTTGATGCCCTGACACGGGGCCGTCATCATTCCGATCGTGAGCTCCTGGGGCAGGGTATGGGAAACTTCATTGCCGGTCTGATCGGAGGAATGCCGGGCGCCGGTACCATGGGGCCGACCCTGGTCAATGTCACCAGCGGCGGGCGTACCTTTCGGTCGGGGCTTGTCCAGGGAGTGCTGGTTGTGGCGGTCTTCTTTGCTCTGGGCTCCCTGGTCGCATGGGTTCCCATCGGCGCTCTGGCCGGCGTTCTGCTGATTGTTGCGTGGAGAATGATCGACTGGAGGCAGGTCAAGCTTTTGAAAAGCCGGAACGGGAGACTCGATTTTGCTGTTATTATTTCGGTCGTTCTTGTTGCGGTTGCGGTGGATCTCATCGTGGCCACGGGTGTCGGCATCGCCCTGGCCGTTCTTCTGTTTCTCCGGGATCAGATCCGGGGTTCTGTCATTCGAAGGAAGCATTACCTCAATCAGTTCTCTTCAAAGACCCGCAGGCTGGCACATCAGAGAGCCATCTTGAAAGCGAAGGGAGACCAGGGTGTCTTTTGCGAACTGCAGGGAAATCTCTTTTTTGGCACCACGGACCAGCTGTTGACTCAACTCGACGAAGATCTGAAAAAGCGGGATTATATTCTTCTGGATATGCGGCGGGTTCAATCGATGGATTTTACGGCCGCCCACCTACTGGAACAGCTGCAGGAACGCCTGTTTGAAAGGGGCGGTCAGCTCCTTCTGAGCGGAATGCCTAGCGGTCTTCTGGACGAAAGGGACTTTGAACGATATCTGGCCGGCCTGGGAGTGGTCCGGAAGGGTGGGGGAGTCATGGTTTCCGATACGCTGGATGGGGCCCTGGAGTGGATCGAGAATCGCATTCTGGAACAGGAGGGCGCCGCACCTGAGGACGATGAAACTCTTCTGACCCTCGGAGAAATCGACTTATTCCGCAGTCTCAGCCCCGATGTGCTGAATACCCTTTCCGCCTGTGTTCGAGAAGAGCATGTTCCAGAAGGCGGGCGGATCTTTTCCTGCGGGGACAGCGGAGACGAAATCTACTTTGTCCGAAAGGGGAGCATACGGATCCTTCTGCCGCTGGAGGGCGGAAGGCGTCACCATTTAGCCACGATTGGGAGAGGGGACTATTTTGGAGAGCTCTCCTTCCTGGACCGCATGACCCGTTCCGCCGATGCCGAGGCCAAAGTGGCCTCCGATTTCTTCATCCTTTCGAGAACAGCCTTTGAGAATCTTCAGGAGAATGCTCCCGCACTTGGACATGTACTCTTTAATCGTCTCGCGGTTCAGATGGCGGAGCGGCTCCGCCATACCGATATGGAACTGCGGATGATCGAGGAGCGCTGACCCGTTACGTGCAGGGACCGGAGGTGTTGAGTTCACGCTCTCCTGATGTGGCCTCGCCGGCTGAACCCTCTCCCTGACTGTTTGTGCCGGTAACCAGATACCAGAAGAGTGATCCTGCAGCAGGGACTTCATCGACACCGGAAAGAGATTTCCCTGAGATTCCTGAAGCACAAGTGCAGGAATCCAGTTCACTGTCCAGAAGATGAGGCAGATCCGACCCTATTCCCCGGTAGACCGTGTAGGTGTCCGCAAATGGGTTGGCACCCCAGGAAAGGATAGTGGATGTATCCCAGATCAACGCCGTTTCGGTCGTAGATGCCGTCTCTCCCGGAGGGCCGCTTTCGCACAGCGTGAATTCACAGCTGGAAGGTGCTTCATAGGTGACCTGGATGTCGTCCAGATGGATATCATTGCCCCATGCGCTGATTCCCAGGATTCCGATGTAAACCGACTGGCCTGCATACGCGTTCAGAGAGACAGTGTGATACTTCCAACCCGTGGTGGAATCATATCTGGATATAGGAATTCCCACGTCGATCCATGAAGTGCCGTCCAGGGATACCTGGGGCTGAATCCGATCATCACTGCCTGACAATTCAGTGTCGTGGTACATCCACCATGTCAGGGAGGTGGACGTGATTCCTGTAAGGGAAAGCGGTGTAGTTTTAAAAAGACGTGTTGTACTGCCCTGGGTGGCTGAATAGGCATTGAAATAGACCAGGTTCGGATTGGAATGGGGTGCCTGTCCCGACGGATTTTGAGTCGACGTTGCTGTACTCCAATTTCCTGCATTCTTGTTTACATCTTCCTGAGACCATCCTGGGGGAAGGTCCGGGGGCGCAGTGGAAACGTCAAAGGTCTCTTCCAGAAAAAATCCCGACCCCTGTGTAATATCCCCGATAACCAGGGTCACGGTGTCGGTCCAGGTTCCCTGATCCGCTTCAATGAGAAGGTCCAGAATCACCGGGGTTCCGCACGGTGTGGAGGGGGAAACCTGAATCGTGATGGAAGGAGCCTGGGTTTCAGCTGTGCCGCCGGCCGGAATGGGCGCGGCCGTCGTGATGGATTGCAGAATGTCTACGTATTCTGATCCGGTAGCCGCCGTCACCTGCACGCCGGTGATCTCATAGGGACCACCGTTCGATAGAGTGAGGGTGATGGCCGCCTCTTCCCCGGGGTCGAGAACATCATCTCCCCCTGAGCCGGTACCTGAGCAGGCATCGAAGAAGGTATGGCTCTGGACTTCCACGAGGACCGGCATTTCGCAGGATATCGTTGTGGATGTATCGGCCGTGACTACGACTCCTGTCCGGGTTACAGAAATATACCCCGGTGCTTCACACCTGACCGTATAGGTTCCCGGCTCCAGGACCCGGTGAAAATCACCGACATCGGGATCGGTGAGTACACTCTTGTACTCATGAGGAACGGTCACATATGTGGAAGAGGAAGCCGTGCAGGTCGCCGTCACGGTCCCGTCCAGGGGGGTTCCGGAGAGGGCGTCGGTCATGGTTCCGCTGACTCCCTGGAAGGTCTTGAGCATATAGTTCAGCACGGCCTGGCGATGTTGTGCAGTGAAGGACGGGATTTCAGAAGGGTCCGGCCATTTGGTGGTCGTCAGTTCCAGGGTCGTATCCAGATCGGACCAGAGGTTGTAGGACCAGTCATTCGTGTCACCCCGCGTGACGTACCAGTCGGCGCCGTTTGTGTACCAGAAGCCGGGGGCGGTACAACCGTCCATGTAGGCCTGAGCCAGGCCGTATGGAGAGGGATCGGCTTCCCCCAAAGGGCCCCCGGTTCGTGATTCGAAGAAAATCGGTTCGTCGGAGGTGGGGGAGGAAGTGTAGTTATAGACCGAGTTGAAGCAGGCGGCTCCGCCGTGGAAGGAGATCGAAGTCACAAAACGTTTTCCCATGACCTCGGTGAGGTCGCGAATGGCCTGGGTCTCTTTCTCCGTAAAGGGCTGACAGGGATTTGTATAGGGTTCACAATCCTCATTCCCGTTGGGTCCCCAGAAGTTCCTGTTCAGATCCACGTTGCGGCTGTTGTACCGGGTGTTATGGGACCGTCCGTAGGGATTTCCCATCGGGATAAACCAGAGCTCCGCCTCGTCGACCAGCTTCTGGGCATCGGTATTCGAGGAATAGTTTGTCAGGATCCAGTCCAGGACGTCGCAGGTGACCATGAGCCCGGACACTTCGTCGCCGTGGATATCCCCATAGAGCCGGATTTCCGGCTCGGCCTCTTCGGCGTCGGGGTTGTCAGTGACCTTGATTGCGAGAATATCGTAGGCTCCATCCTGAGTCGGCCCCAGGTTGTAGAGCCTTGTGATGTCGGAGTAAGTTGTATGAAGGCTCAGGAGATGCTCCATGAGGCTTCCGGAAGGCGGGTTAACGGTGTTGAAGGTCGAGGCTGTGTAGTAGCAGGGCCACGAGATCACTCCGCAGTCGTCGGGGGAGGCGAAATTTTCACGATCTGCTGCCATTTCCTCGTAGAGAATGGAGTAAGGAATTCCTGCATCCTCGAGAACTCGAAGTTCTTCGTCGGACAGCAGTGCTTTCACCCAGCCTTTCCCCGCATTCACAATGTCAAACCGGGATTCCTGCAGAAAAGAAATCGTGAAAGGTGCCGTGGTATCAATCTGAATCAGCGTATGGGTGTCGTAGGTGTCTGCCGGTACAGAGACAGCAGTGCAGAGATGAATCAGAACCGCCAGGATGATCGGGATATATTGTCGAAGATATGATGTATTCAAAATCCCTCCGGATGGCAAAACGCAATTTCTTATCGTGTTCCGGGGACGTTTGGGGCCCTCTCCATCACTATACCACAGGGCTCAGGGAATGGGGATAGCCCGACAGCCTCCCGTTCCTGTGATACACTGAATTATCTTCCATCTGTATTTTGTGAATCCTTTCCAGGGAAGATATTTTTTGACGGGAGGTATTGCGTGAAACTTTTTTCCTTCATGATCGGTACGATGCTCAGTCTATCCCTGCTTGCTCAGGCTCCGACATCCGCTTCTGGCACCCTGCGCGTCGGAATTCAGCATGACATTAACGCGACCAATCCTCACCAGTCGTTGGATACGATTACCTCCACAGTCTTAGGGAATGTCTTTGACACGCTTGTCCGATATGCCGATGAAACCTTCGACATCATCCCCGGCCTGGCTCTCTCATGGACCTCCAGTGAGGATTTCACGAAGTGGACGTACACCCTGCGCCCCGGCGTGACCTTTCATGACGGCACACCTCTGACCGCGGATATCGTGGTGAAGTCATTTATGGATGTTCCCAACTTTCCCATTGAGGTCTCAAGGGATGGAGAGATGAACGTCGTTTTTTCTCTGAAGGAAGGAAACGCGAAATTTAACGATATTCTTGCCCATCCGAGCAAATCGGTGATTCATCCGTCCATGATCGGCAATGGCTCGAAAGCGATTGGAACGGGTCCCTTCAAGTTTGGAACGTGGCAGAGCGGTAAGAGCATCAGCCTGACCCCGAATCCTTCATGGTGGGGCGGCAAAGTGAAGGCGCCGGAAGTTATGTTCATCGTTTATCCCAATGAGAATGCCCTTGTAAATGACATGATTGCAGGAAAGATCGATCTTGCGGAATGGCTTTCCGGAGATTCCATACCCGCTTTGCGGAAAGCGGATAACGTGACCGTAAAGAGTTCCCTTGGAAATAACGTTGGATTTCTGGCCATGAATACGTCGCACAGCCCCTTTGAACGTAAGGAGGTGCGTGAAGCAGTGGCCCATTCGATCAATGTTGTCGAGCTGACCCGCACCTTTTTCCCGGGGGGGACCGGCGCTCCCGCCACGACCTTCCTTCCTCCGCCCATCTTCAAGACGCAGGGACACCCGAAATCCTATAATCCCACCCAGGCAAAAGATCTCCTGACGAAGTCAGGTGCTTCTCTTTCGAAACCCATGGTTCTCCTTCAGACCTGGGCTCCACGTCCTTACATGCCGGATCCCGCGGGAATCGCAAAGGCCGTAAAGGAATCTCTTGAAAATATTGGATTTACCATTCGGATTGTGAATGATCCGGACAATTTCTTCACCCGACTTCGTGCCGGTGATTTTGATCTCTGTCTCTCGGGATGGATTGGAGACTCTTCCGATCCCGTTGAATTTCTTGCGGCAAACTTCCACTCGAACTACATCGGTCTGCAGAATCTTCCGCGCTGGTCTGACCCGCAGTTTGACAGGCTGATCCAGACCGCGCGCGTATCAAAGGGATTTCCCTTCAAGAAGGCCATGGATGACGCTCTGGGGCGCATGGGAAATGGTGTTCCCCTGGTCCCCCTCTTCTGGGGAGCTCAGAGTGCAGCCTGGTCCAAGAGTGTACAGGGCTATCATGTCCATCCGTCGAACCATATGATTCTCTGGAATGTAAGCAAAAACGGGAGTTGAGAGACCTTCTGTTCCGGGGAGATGGATTGCTTTATTACGCCTTATGGACTTCGTTCGCTAGAGAGTCGTAGAGAAGCCAGAGTCCGGAAAGACTTCTTGCCAGCCTGTATTTGGCTCGGCTCAATACCTGAACCTCACTTGAGTTGCCCTGGAAGAGGGCTTCATCCAGAAGCCATACGATCTGTTTCTCGAGGTCCTGCCCGCGATCGATGATCATCTGCGTCTTTCCCATGAGGTGCTTGTCCACAATGGCTTGTTTTTTCCTTGCTTCCAGCAGATCGGCAACGTAGAGATCAATATGGTAGCGTACAATGGCTCCCTTGAGGATAAGGCGATCCTTTTCCTGCAGGAGTTCCAGATTGTGCAGCAGTTCGTAAGCTTTGAGGGCCTGAAATTCAAACTCTTCCAGAAAAAATCCCGTGGCCATCTTCTGATCTCTGCCCAGAAGGCAGAGGGTCGCAATCGCCGCTTCTTCATCGTAGGAATCACTCGGTTCCGGATGATAGGGAGCGGGGGGAACCAGATCTTCACTTAAATCAAAGGTGAACTTGGTGTCCAGTTCCTCAAGGATCCGCTTTACATTATTTTTGAATTCAGCCAGATGTTCGATTTTTACTTCACGCTGCTGAGAGCCCGCAAAGAGAACACTCTGAAGACGTTCAATTTCCGAGACCTTTTCCATGAGGTCAGGGGAGGAGATGATCCCCGATTCCGTCATTCGCTTGATCCTTGTCGTATCTTCAAGGAGATTTTTCTCCTCTTTGCGATAAATTTCCGTGTACTGGTTTTTCGTCGCCACATTGAGTTCTGCAACCTTCAGCAGGATGTCAGGATGGAGGAACGCACCGCCCATGCGGGCCTTCAGTCCCCGGATGGCCTTTAAAATTCCGGAAAGCACAAAATCTTCAAGAGATTTACAGGTGAGAACTTCCTGCCTTAATTCCTGCAACAGGCTGATGTACTCTGACTTGAGTTGACTGTCGACTTCAGGAAAGTCTCCGACGGCCATGAGCTTTTCAAAGATTTCCTTGAGATGGTTGCGGTCCCGGAGAATGAATTTTTTCTCCGACTCAGAATACTGGCTGGAAAGATGAGTGATCAGGTAATCCAGCTTGTCCCGAATGTTGCCGTCAATCTTCTGACCATAGAGGTAAAATTTGATGATCTGGTACAGGATCTTATCCTGATCATCAACGTTAAGCCTCTGCTCAAAAAATTGACGGATATGGGAGGGTTCAATTCTGCTGTCGGCATCCTGAACGGTATTGAAATTCTCTTCGACCGATTTATGGATCTCTTCAAAACGCTTTTCAAGGGCTGCCGGCGGAAGCCCCTGAAATAGCGGCGGAAGTCCCCGAATTGTGTCATAAAGTTCTTTGAACTGAATGGAGTAGGGAAGGGGACGATCAAAGTAGTGGCGATAGATTGCCTGGAGCATCTGGTGAAAGGTCCACAGGGCCTTGAATTTGTCAGATACCTTTAGAAAACGTCGATGATGGCGTTGGATATCTTCAATAGCCATATAGGCGAATTATACCATGCCGCGGTCCCTGAGCATTGTTTCCATCGTTCGCCAGGCGCGGGTCCTGTGGGAATCCGAATTTTTCTTTTCCCGCGGGATTTCAGCATAAGTATGGATGGAATTTTCCGGGATAAATATATCGTCCCATCCAAATGCATTTTTTCCTCTGGGATTCTCTGTGACCGTACCCCGTACCGTTCCCTCAGCCAGTAAAGTCGTGGATCCCTCGGTTGCACCCACTATGCAGGTAGCTCTCGCCACTCGATTTCCACATCCATCTGCCATGCGGCAAAGAGCGGATGAACCGGATGCTTTCAGAATCCATCGGACAAGTGGGCCGGGGAATCCTCCGTAACCCTCCAGGTGCAGTCCAACATCCTCTACCATGACGGGTTTGTGGAGGATTTCGTAAGCTTTACGGACTTTAAATTTGACGATTTCGCGGAGGTCTAAGCTCTGAACTTCATCAAGATCACAGGATTCATGAATTATGGGAAACGAAATAATGGATTGAATTTCTGCCAGCTTTTCGAAATTTCCCGTGACAAGAGTCCAGATCACGTCAGGAACGGCTCCCCGGTTTGACAGCCTGAGATCCTTTGGCGCAGAGGGGGCATTCATCCTGATCGTATACGGGGAAAATGACCTGCCAGAGGTATTCATAGGGAACGGTGAATGGAGATTCTTTCGTTCGAAAGACCAGGCTCCCGACGACGGCCGGAACTCCACCGGCCTCCGATACGGCTTTGATCACTTCTTTTACACTGCCTCCCGTTGTCACAACGTCTTCAACGATGCCAACCCTGTCTCCGGGTTGAATCAGAAATCCACGCCGAAGAGTCATGACACCTTTTTCCCGCTCCGCAAAGATGGCCCGTTTCCCGAGAGCGCGCCCGACTTCCTGACCGATCACAATACCGCCGATGGCGGGAGAAATGACGAGATCCAGATTGTAGGGCTGGAGAAGATCTCCCAGAAGGAGACCTGCCCGGGTCGCGAATTCGGGGTGCTGAAGCATGACGGCACATTGCAGATAGTTGGAGGAATGTTTTCCGGAAGACAGGATGAAGTGTCCCTCAAGCAGGGCTCCGGATTGAAGAAGCAGAGATTGGATTTCAGAGGTCATGGGTCGTCCCTTTCGATTTTGTAAGATTCCATTAGACGATAGAGATGGCTGCGCGGGATCTGGATGGTGCGGCATGTTTCTGCCACATTCCAGTCATTGGCTTTCAGCTGAGCCAAAAGATACGCTTTTTCCGATTCTCTTCGATATTCCTTCCATGTAAGGTGCAAAGAGGGAGTTACCTCCTGAAGGGGCGTCTCTCCATTCGGAAGATCTTCCTTCTCGATCGTTCCCCGCGGATGAAGGATCAGGCATCGCTCCACATAATTCTTCAGCTCGCGAATGTTTCCTTTCCAGACCCGCCGGGACAGTTCATTTACGGCGTCCCGGGAAAATCCGCGGGGAGGGAGGTTGTATTCCATGGCGAAAAGATTGCAGAAATGTTCGATAAGGTCCGGGATATCCTCCCGGTGTTCATCCAGAGAGGGAACGGAAACAGGAACCACGTTCAGACGGAAAAAGAGATCTTCTCGAAACGTATTTCTCGCCATTTCTTCGCCGAGATCCTTGTTGGTCGCTGCGAGGACCCGGACGGTAACTCGAATCGTGGTTCCACTCCCCAGAGGTTCCACCTCGGAGGCTTCAAGAACTCTCAGGACTTTTGCCTGGGCGCGTAACGACATGTCCCCGATTTCATCGAGAAAGATCGTACCGCCATCGGCCAGGATGAATTTCCCAAGCTGACGGGAAGTGGCGCCCGTAAAGGATCCCTTTTCATGTCCGAAGAGCTCGGACTCGATTAAATCGTCGGGAATGGCGGCACAGTTAACCCGGATAAAAGTTTCCTGACGGGATGACGATCCACGATGAATGGCTCGGGCGACAAGCTCCTTCCCGGTGCCGCTTTCTCCCGTGATCAGAACCGGTGCCCGTGTCGGAGCAATGGTGCCTATGGTCTCCCTGAGCTGATTCATGGACGAGGATGAACCGATAATTCTATACCGGAGATTGTCCAGGGGGCGGGCCTGTGCGATCGTATCTGTCAGGGCCTTGGTTCGAAGCGCATTGTGGACAGCAATCCGTAATCGTTCCAGAGAAGGGGGTTTCTCAATGAAATCCACGGCTCCACGGCGCAGGAAATCCACGGCAGTCGGCACATCGCCATGGCCGGTCAGGATGATGATGGGCGTCTCGATTCCTTCTTCTCTCAGGGTGGCAAAGGTTTCTCTTCCGTCCATCCCGGGCATTTTCAGGTCCATGATGATGCAGGAAAATGGGGCGGAAGTGGCCCTTTCGACCGCTTCCGCCCCCGAAGAAGCTTCATCAATGATGTGACCGTCCGACTCTAAAAGCCTGCGTACGGCTTTGCGAATCGCGCGTTCATCATCTACGACAAGAATTCGGCCGGGTTCATTCATCGATCCTGATAATAGCAAAGAATGAGATGGCTTGCCTGCCCGGCCTCAACATGTAGAGGTTCACAAGGTCACCCTTCTTCGTGTCCTGGATCACCTTCTCAAGGTCTTCTGCTTTTTCTGCAGGTTCACCGTTAATCTCGAGGATGACATCCCCCTGGCGAAGACCTTCGTCTGCCGCAGGAGAGACACGCTTTACATTGGTGATCAGCAGGCCGGTCACGTCTTCGTCCAGCCGATAGTAGCGCCGGAGCTCCGGTGTGAGCTGACGCACCGTGATGCCCAGCTTCTCCTGCGTCGAGGAAGAACCTTTGGATGGTTTCTCTTCTTCAGCTTTGCTTTCATCCGAAGACCGCTCGGACAGTTTGGCTTTCAGTGTCCTGGTCTTTCCATCCCGCCAAACGGTAAGTGTTACCGTGGAGTCAGGCTCCATGGAAGACACATAGTTGATCAGGTCGGTGGTCTTTTTGACCTCGATCTCGTCCACCTTGAGAATGACATCGCCATGCTTCACGCCGGCTTCTTCTGCCGGTGTACCGGATTCCACCTGTTCCACGAAGGCACCTTTACGTTCCTTCAGACGGAAGGCTTCCTGGATATCGTGATCCACATCCCGAATTCGGACGCCAAGATAACCTCGGACGACTTTCCCATGCTTTTTCAATTGGGCTTCAATCCTTTTGAACTGGCTGACCGGGACAGCGAAACCGATGTTCTGGCCCCGCGCGGCGATGGCTGTGTTGATGCCGACGACCTGTCCATGCGAGTTAAGGAGGGGGCCGCCGGAATTGCCGAAGTTGATCGCAGCATCGGTCTGAATGAAGTTTTCGAACGAGGTGTCGGTAATGCCGATTCTCTTTCCCTTGGCGCTTACCACCCCCACAGTGACCGTATAGCCATAACGTAGGGGATAACCCGCCGCCATGACCCATTCACCAACGCGGAGGGAATCGGAGTCTCCGAGGACCAGGTAGGGGAGGTTTTTATCCGCCTTAATCTTAAGAAGGGCCAGATCGGTAGCGGGATCGGCTCCAATGACCTCTGCCTTAATGGGATCGGCGCCCTCTTCGTTGAGTGTGACTTCTACTTCATCGGCATCTTCTATGACGTGGTTGTTGGTGACGATGTAGCCGTCCGGAGAGATGATAAATCCGGATCCGCCCGCCTGGACCTTGTCTTCTTCCTCGGGTTCCCCTTCATAACGGGGGTCTTGCTGAGGCCCAAAAAACCATCGAAAGATATCCGGATCCATGAAGGAGTGGGGTTGATTTTTGCGGATCTGAGTCGACGTGATGGCCACAACGGCGGGAGAAACAATATCCGCAACGTCGGCCAGGTTGTTAACCCCTGACGGTGGCTGCGTCAATGTCTGCTGGGGGGTGGGCTCGGCGTTTCCGTTGCTTCCCAGATCCAGGACACCTGCCAGGATCATACCGAAGACGATCGAAGCGACCATCAGTACGACCAGGGAGACAGATTTAAACGATGATGTCTGATACATGGTTTCCTCCTGAAACTAAGTTCTAACAATCATGATGGTCTACAAACTGTTGAGACGAAAGGTGTCTCCTTATCCATACGGGAGTAAAACAAAAAACGTTTACAAATCGTTGATCCAGGAAAATACGATTCTATACTTTACCTTCAACCGATACATGTTTCGCTGTCGTGATAAACTTACTCTAACGGGGCGGCCGTCAAATTCGAGGTCACAAAACATATTCACCTCTTTTCAACATCTACCCTGTTTTTCAAAATTCCTTCAACGAGAAAAAGGTATCATGTCACTCGATCTTCAGGGGATCTAAAGGGGCCTGCCCGGGCAGGCCCCTTATGTTCAGGGAGGGGGAATCGGTGCGTGTTTACATAGTCTTCGATTATGTAAAGCCGAAGGCCGCGGAGGGGCGCACAGGGGCAGGGGAAGGTCGGATAAGGAGCCCTTATCGGACAGGGGTTTTTGCAGGAGGCATGACAGAGAAGGGAAATTGGGTCCCTGCTGGCATGCCTCATGCGCCCCGGCTTCCCCGTCCGCCCCGCGCCCCAAAGCGCTAAGCGACGCGTAAGGGGGAAACTCGTGGTGCTGCCCGCAGGCTGTGGAAGCCCGCAGGGCTGAAACCCGAGGACAGCACCTTCCTTTTGCGTGTGTTGCGGTGGGTATTCAATAAGAACAGGAAGCACGATTAAACCGAAAACCAAAGGCTCTTATGTTACATTTTCTTCTTCTGTTTGTTCTTCACAAGGCGATAAGCCGTCTTCCAATCTTTTTTCATACTCTTGTTTCGTAATTTCTTGATCGTCAATGAAACACTTTATCGATCCGTCTTTAAAGATGATTTCTAAAAAACCACATCTTGGAACAGAATAACTGTGAATCATATTCTTTGCTAACTCCACATTTAGCCCTTGAATTGGAAGAATAATCTGGTCAATCAATAAGGCCATATTAATATCGTCTACATCATTACTGTTCTCATACTCTTTATGTTTTTTTACAAGCATAGGTATTGTTCTTTTATCGTTAAAGTGTTCTATTGAATATAACAATTCCTCAAGCTTATATCCTTTAATGTCAACCATAATATTAGAAATATCAATTGAAACGTCTTTGTCAGCTTGAAGTTCCAGTTTGTTTAATGCTACATCATAGACCATGAAATTGCCTTCTTTAACATATTTAATAAGAATTTCTTTTCCTCCACTGTCATATGTTTTAGATGCATGTTCGATTCTCATGTCACAGATAATACTATTGATAATAAAATACATGATAAATGACATGGCTATAACAAATGGAACAAGAATTGTTACAAATATCTTTATGGTCATCATTCTGTCCTTGTGTTTTATCATCACTTTATGGTAATTGTATTCTCTGACTCAGTGGTAATATGATGCATTTTACTAAACATCTCTTCACCCTCTGTCGATTCCTCACCAAATAATCCACCCAAATCAAATTCCACTTTTATATTATCTGGGGACACAATACCTATTTCTCCTTTTTCAGCTTCTTTCTTCCCGGTTTTTGGGGCTTTAAGATCCGATCCAACTTCTTCTCCAGCCTCTCAATGAATGCCATATTTCCAAGAGGTCTCCC
>Ga0209408_1000113_pt1 | contig 66719 bp, 61 predicted proteins | sample AD_UKC107_MetaG_FD_184422 | JGI IMG/M metagenome (GOLD analysis project Ga0209408, IMG submission 184422) | Active sludge microbial communities of municipal wastewater-treating anaerobic digesters from Hong Kong - AD_UKC107_MetaG (SPAdes)... | ecosystem: Engineered > Bioreactor > Anaerobic >... | reverse complement strand
TCTACGACCTCCTACACCCTCAAACACAGAGATACTATAAATTCTTACTCCAGTATGCCCTCGTCCTGCAGGTACTCGATGACCTGCATGAACTGGCCCTCGCTCATGTTCAGCTTCGCCTTGATGGCATCGACGTCGATGTCTCCGCCGGTCTCCTCGATGAAGGCGATGACTGCGTCCTCGAACTCGGATGGGTCCTCGATCTTCCAGCCCTCGGAGATCTGCTTGCCGTCAACCTTCCTCTCGACACCGTCGACGACGGGGTGGTCGACCTTCAGCAGAAAAGCCTTCAGAGCAGCGAGGTCCGCCGCGTCTTCCTCGGTTGCGATCTTGTCGAACATCTCGGCGTCGATCCCGTCCTTCACACGCTCTTTCAGCTGCTTGGGCATCCAGACGATCCGTCTCCAGCCGCCGTCGGCCTGGAGGAACTTGGGCGAGAAGTAGTAGAGAAGGCCCATACCGAGGAACCCGACTACCTGCTTTCCGCCGCCAGCCTGACCTGCCATGGTGGAGAAGGGAAGACCGTTCGGAGTTGGGCTCTTGAAGTCACGGTCGACTATGCCGATGCCGTCAACCTCGGGCATGTAGAACCCGATCGTCTCGAAACAGCCACAAGAGGTGTGGGGCGCGTCGAAGAAGGTGTACAGAGCCATCCTGTCGTACTCGCCGCCGGACCTTGAAGCAGCCATCTCGTTGACAGACTCGTACTCGCCGGCGATCTCGTCGATAACTCCAGTCTTGGGGATCGGGAACTGGGGACCCTCGGGGTCGACCTTGGCGGCGGCACGGCCGTCGAACCAGGTGATGGCACCGCAGAGTGATGGCCTGTCGGGGGTCACACAGCAGGCGCTCGTCGGGGCGAAGGCCTGGCAGAGGGTGCAGCCGTAGAATACGTCGACCTCTTCGTCGTGGAGACCCTTGGCACGCTCGTCTCGAGCACCGTACTTCGCATGAGCCTCTTCAAGCCCCTTGGCAACCTCTTCAGGGGAGGTCAGGACGATGGCTTCCATCTTCTCGATGAAGGGCATCTCGGCCTTGTAGAGGTTCATGACGTTCTTCATGATCTGTTCCCAGGATGTGACTCCCGCCTTCTTGAGGTCGAGGCCCGCCCTCATCCAGATGGCATCCCTCTGGTTCAGGTGCATGAGGCCGTGGACGTAGGAGAGAAGAGCGTGGTTACGCCTCTCGATGATAGACTCGAGGTCGGGCTCGATCAGCTCGCCGGCAACCTTGAAGATCATGCCGAAGGGGATCGTCTTGCCCTCTTCCATCTCGCTGAGGTCGGGACCCTTGATGGTGACCTTTCCGTCTTCGATCTCGTCCATCGACACGGCGATGGAAAGCTCGAAGCCGTCCGCCTTGGGACCGCCCATCTCAACCCAGATGTCGCCTTTCCTGATCCGCTCCCCCTCGTACATGGGGGACATGTCCAGTTCGATTTCTTCTGCCATTTCTACAACTCCGTTTTTCTAAAAAGGAAAAAATAATGTCTATTTCGTCAGCGTTGCGATTACCTCGTCTACGGCCTCGTGGTACTGGTCGGGATTGAATGCGAGATTTCCGAAGGTCATGTCGGCGTTGACGTGGTAGTACCTGTCGATGGAGACCCTCTTGATGTCCCTGTTGAAGTTCTTGAGCGCCGAGAACATGGCGCTGGCGAACTTGTAGAAGATGCCCATGAAGATCACGACGTCGTACTGGCCCTCGCCGTCCAGCCCCTGCCAGTCCTTGAACCGCAGGTAGTTGGTCAGGGGATGAAGACCGATCAGCGTCACGTTCTCGGTGTAGCCCCTCTCGACGAACCCCTTGATGGAGTGGGCGGTGGCCGCTATGGGAACGCCAGCCTTTCCGATCTCGATCGCCTTATCGAACATCACGGGATCCTCGAAGAGCTCAGCGCCGACGACGAGGAGAGGCCTCTTCGCCTTCTTGATGATGGCGCCTATGACCTTGGTGTTGTAGGCCTTCGCCATCTCGGGCCCAGGGATCTGAGCCATCTCAAAAGGTACCGCATTCTTGGTAGTGTCGACTGCCATTTTTATCGCCTCCTCACTTCTTCGTCCTGATCTTCCTCTCGATGTTCGTCGGGTCGAAGCTGACGTCGGCCTTCCTGATCGGACCGCTGACGATCGCCTTCCTCTTCCAGTCGATCTCCCAGCCGTACTTCGACTCCAGCTCCTTCATCATGTCCTCCTTCCACTTGAGGGGAAGGTCTGAGGCGTGCCGAACGTAGATCGGCCAGTCTGGGGGCATGCATCCGAAGTATTTCATGCAGATGTCGCAGTAGTGGGTCAGCTTGATCATCCTGCCCTGGCTGTTGTCGCTGGGCCTAAAGCAGAGCTTGGCCATCATCATCATCGCCTCTTCCTTCGTCTCGGCGACGTAGAGCATGTGCTCGGGCGCGGGCTCGCAGTAGACCTTGGAGCCGTCTCTCGCGTCGATGATCTCCCAGTCCTCCTTCTTGTCGGTTCTGCCCAGGAACGCTCTCCTGTACATGACGCTGTGAGGCTGGACCACTACTGGGACGCCCATACGGTTGCATCCCGTGGCGATGGAGGCTGCCTTCTGAGAGTATGCTCCCCAGGCGACGCCGCAGGCGCCGATCTTGCTGAGGGTATAGTCAGCCATGTCGTCGAAGTTGGCCCTCTCGTTCCTCCCGGCGAAGATGGTGGCGACCTTGATGGTGGCGCCGGTGATGTGGGCGTTGGCAACGCAGCTTCCGACGTTGCAGATGTTTCTGCCGTCGAAGGCCCCGCCGTACTGCTCCCAGATCGTCTTCCCCTCTTCATCGGTGTAAAGGGACATGTCCATGGCCATGCAGCCAGATGCTGCCACGATGAAGCCCCTGTCCACGAACTCCTTGGCGATGTCGTAGCACTCTTTCGTGCCGTTGGGGTAGTTGCCGCACCCTACGATCCCGATGACGCCGGGGATAGTTCCCAGAACGATCGGGGCGCCGACACGCCTGATCTCTGTGTCCTTGACGGGACCCCTTCCGGCCCTCATCTTGAACTTCTGGTTTCTGATGTACTCCTTGTTGGCGTAGGCGTAGAGGCTGAGGATCGGTATGTCCTGGGGACATGCCTGCTCGCACCTTCTGCAGCCGACGCAGACTTCATAGGTGGAGCTCAGAGGCTCGAGGTTGCCCTTGGATGCCTCCTGGACGACGTCGCCTATCTTGATGTGGGGTGGACAGACGAACTGACAGGAGTGGCAGTAGGTACAGGACTCGGCATACTTCTTGAAGTCCTCTTCACTGAGGAAGGGGTCTGCCTCTCTGATCTCGGCCCTCTTCGGCTTGACAGCGATAGCGGTTCTAACGCCGATTTCGCCAGCCTTTGTCGGGTCGAGGACGGCGACGCCGGGCATCCTGAAGTTGACCAGGTCGTCTACGATCTCGTCGACGGGATCGTTCGTCCTGTCGGGCAGGCCGAGCATGATCTTCTCGCTGGAAGCTATGACCGGGATCTTGAGCTTGGAGCACTCGCTGAGGACGTCGGTCCAGACGCACTGCTCGTCGACCATCACACAGTCCATGACGTCGCCCCTGACCATCTTTCTCCACCAGCCGATGGCTCCGGCGATCTTGGCCTTGGTGCCGATGTCCTTGTACTTCTCGCTTATCTCCTTGGGATATCCGAGTCCCTCGCCGATCCTGGTGTTGTCGTGAGCCGTGCAGCATACGCCGCCGATGTCCACCTTGTCCCAGAGGTTGTTGTCCTCGGTGTAGAACATCGCCTCAGAAGAGGCAGCCAGGTTGTGGCCGTAGGTTATCAGAATGGCCTTGCTCTTGTCGAGAGTTCCCATGCCGCACTCGACGATGGGTGCGTTCTCATCGCCTCTCGGCATGTCGTAGGCCACCGTCTGAATGAGGTCTGAGACCTCCATGCCCAGGTGGTCGAGCATGCTGGCGTGGAGGGCCTTCGACTCGAAGTCGAGGTAATTTCCTTCCTGGCCGGTGTGGGTGCATGCCAGGAGCTGGGAGACCTGCTCCTCGAAGTAGCTCAGGATCGGCCCGAAGTCCTTGATCGTCTTGGGCTTGACCCCGGTGATGGTCCTCGTAATGGGAGCATCGACGAGGATCTCGTCGCCCATCGTGAAGGGGAGGTCCCCGAACTTCTCCAGGCACCAGTGGTAGAGGTGTCGACCGTGGGCGCAGTGGGCGGTGGCGCCCATCAGGCAGGCGATCAGGACGATCCTGCCCTGCTGAGCTGCCTGGTCTATGCCGCAGGCTCCTCTCTTGTCGCCGGTCAGGTCGCAAGGGCCGTAGGTACATAGAGTGCATCGATCGCAGATCGGCGAATAGAAGACCCTGTACCTGTTCATTATCTTGAAGTCCCAATCTCGGAGAGTGGCGATGCTCGGGAAGGGGAACGGGCCCATGGGCTGGTCCCACTCCTCCACCTCCTTCACGATCGCGCCGATGTTGATCTGGACATTCTGCATGTCCTCAACGGCAAAGCTGCCTTCCATCTTATCCATGCTTGACCTCCTTCTGTACTCTGGTTTGCTCGGTAGTCGCCTGTAGAACATAAAACCCTTTCGGATTACTAACTAGTATAATGTGTATATTATTGTTTAGATTATTGATTAGAACACTTATACATTTAAGTTTGCGAAATCGTGACCGTAATTTAATGCTAAAAATTAAGGATTATGTTTTGATGGGGGGATATCCAATTAAATTGATAAAAATCCATCCAGGTTGAGATCAGTCCGCCAGGTTGAAATGCAAAAAGGCTGGAGAGGGAGGCGATCATCGATGCAGATCAAAAAGAGCTTTGCCGAGGCCGAGGCCTGCCACCACGGCGGAAAGATAAGGGAGAAGGCCGATAGCTTGGACCTCGACCAGGAAGAACTCCTCGACTTCAGCGCCAACATAAACCCTTTGGGCCATCCTCCCCTGGAGGACCTGATCCTGCGGGAGATGAAGTGGGTGGGCCATTATCCCGACAACGATTATGTCGAGTTCAGGAGAGCTTGCGCAAAGTTCGTGGGGGTCGACCCGAAGAACATCGTTCCAGGAAACGGGTCCTCGGAGCTGATGAGGCTCTTTGCAGAGGCCCTGATCGAGGAGGGGGACAAGGTGGTGATCACCGAACCGACCTTCGGCGAGTACGAGGCCCAGTCCCGCCTCTTCGGGGCCGAGATCGTCCACGTCCCTCGGGGCATCAATGCCCCGAAAGATCCGAAGGATTTTCTTGATGACAGCATCCTGGAGGTGGCGAAGGCGGTCTTCATCTGCAACCCCAACAACCCCACGGGGACCCTCCTCAATAGGTCCACGATCGCGGATCTGGCCGAGAGGTGCGAGAAAGCCGAGACCTTCCTATTCGTGGACGAGGCCTTCATCGAGCTAGCTGACCCGGACCAGACCGTAGCAGATGTGGCGCCGAAGATGGAGCACATCTTCGTTGTAAGGTCTCTCACTAAGTCCTTCGGGGTTCCGGGGATAAGGCTCGGCTTTGGCATCGCCGGAGACCGCTTAGCAGGTGTCATGAACAAAACCCGACTTCCCTGGAGCATAAGCTCTCTCGCCTCGGCGGCTGGAACCCATCTCCTCGGCCAGAACGACCATCTGATCAAAAGCAGGCAGGTCATAAAGGAGGAGCTGTCTTGGCTCTCCGGAGAGCTGAGACGCTTGGGCCTTGATCCGGTCGATAGCTCCGTCAACTTCATCCTGGTGGGGGTGGCCCCGGCGGGACTCCGCTCTTCTGAGCTAGTCGAGAGGATGGTGGCGGAGAGAGTTCTCGTGCGAGACTGCAGCTCCTTCGGCCTGGGGGAGGATTACGTGAGGGTGGCCGTCAGGAATAGAGAGGAGAACAAAAGGCTGGTTTCTGCCCTCGAAAAGGTGCTTGGATGCAGAGGGTGAGCTGCGATCGGTACCCCTGCCACTTTCCCGACCAGGACTGCACCTTCTGTTTCTGTCCCTTCTACCCCTGCGCCGACGAGAGGACGGGAGGGCGTCTCGTGGACGCCGAGTGGTCATGCGAGGGTTGTGTCGTCCTCCACAGCCCCCAGGTGGCGGAGAGGGTGATGGAGAGGCTAGTCCGGGGCGATGACCTGGAGGAGATCTGGAAAGAGGTGGTGGAGCTGCTATGACCTGCCGGACTGCCGATTATGCCGATGAAAGGGAAAACGGGGTCTAGACATATATGATCAATATGATCCTCAATGCGATCTCCGATATCACCATGATCTCCGAGCCTCTTGCTGTCCTCCTTCTGGCGATCGCCATAGATCTGATCCTGGGAGAGCCTCCCGCCAGGGTTCATCCCGTCGTCCTGATCGGAAGGTTGATCGGTGCCCTGAAGAGGCGTGCTCCGCCTTCCCGGGCCTGGGGCGCAGGCGTCGCCCTTCTCGTGATCCTGGCCACGGTGGGGGTCGGCCATCTTCTGATCGAGGCCATAGACCATATCGATCTATTCGGAGTCGGCTTCGGCGTCCTCGTATCGGCGTTCCTCCTCAAGTCGACGGTCGCCATAAGGTGTCTTCTCGAAACGTCAAAGGAGATCGGCGATCTCGTGGAGAACGACTTCGATGAGGCGAAGAAGCTTCTTCCGGCTCTGGTAAGCCGAAACCCCGAGGGGCTCACGAGGACTCAGGCGACTTCGGCGGTGATCGAGTCCCTCTCCGAGAACTACGTCGACACCGTGGTCTCGCCATTGTTCTACTACATCCTATTTTCTCCCGTCGGCCTGGGGGTGGAGGCGGCCCTTGCCTTCAAGGCGACGAACACTCTTGACAGCATGCTCGGCTATAGGACGGAGGAGCTGAGAGAACTCGGCTGGGCCTCGGCGAAGCTCGACGATCTCGCCAACTGGGTCCCTGCAAGAATTAGCCTACCGATCATCGCCGCGGCAAGACCATCGAGGGCAAAAGAGACGATTGAGACGGCCCTTCGGGATCACGCAGCAACGCCGAGCCCCAACTCCGGTTGGCCGATGGCGGCGGCGGCGGGGGCTCTTGGGATCAGGTTGGAGAAGCCCGGAGTCTACGTCGTCGGCGATGGGGGTGCCGACCCGTCGACAAAAGACCTGGCTCCTGCCCTACGGCTGGTGGGGACGGCGATCGGCCTGACGCTGATCGCCTCGGCTCTTCTGATACAGATCTTCCTGATCTGAGCGAGGAAGGGAGAAAAGCTCAATCCTCGCAGGTGTCGTCGCCGCAATCCTCGCAGCTGATCAGGCCGCAGGCCTCGTTCTGGCCCTTGATGACGACGAAGCCCCGTCCCCTCTCGTCGTCGACGTAGTCGATGACGGCGACCCGGAGCTCCTCGAACTCGTTCGGGTTGATGTAGACCTCGACGTCGTTGCTCTCGAAGACCAGGTCCTTCTCGTTGAAGGGGCCGAGGCCCAGGGCGAACTTCGGCAACTCGCCGGGCTGGCTGGTCTTGAAGAGCTTGACGACCTTGCCCTCGACCGCTCTCATCAGGAGCTTTTCCGCCGCAGCATCGGTAATCTCGATCATTATTTTGCACCTAGGTGCAGTCGTCGGGAGGGATATTAAAGATATGCGATCCCGGCCCGAAGAAGGCCGGACGATCTGATGAGACCGTTCACCGGAGAATACGACAAAATATTTATCAGGGCCGAATGACCACCAAATCAGCGATGGAGAAGATGGGCGATCTTTTGGAGATGCTGCGGCGTTTCGATTCCCTGGGGTCCACGAAGGAGGCGGCCACAGAGGTCTTCGGCTGGGGCGTCGAGGACGTCCTGATCAGGGAGGAGAGGCCGGGCGTGGACCAGGTGGCAATCCAGTTCTTCAACGGCCTCGTCATAGAGGCGAGACACATCCTCAGCGAGGGGTTGGAGGAGTTCGGGGAGGAGTGGGAGTTTCGGCTGAAGATCAGGACTAACCTCACATCCACCATTCGGTACAACGTCTTTTACTCCCGGTACATTCACGGGAAGGGGTACCTGCAAACCGACATAGGCTACGTCGAGAACAAGCTTCTCCGTAAGATGCTGGAGGACTTTTACATCCCCCGGCAGCGGTCGATCTACAAGCCGATAATCCTCGAGTTCAAGGGGCTCTTCGATTACGACTTCTTCGGGATCGAAGTAGATCAAGACCACAGCGAGATATATTACTCCACAGTCCGGCAGGGTCGGGAGGAGGCCGGGGCGGATATCGACGATGTCATCGGCCGCCTAAACTACCTCAGCGACATGATGAAGGACGAGAAGATCCGAAAGGATCTGAAGTCCCTGGACGAGGACCTCTGCAAGGTTCTCTGCATCCTCTGCCCGTCGGGGTGAGGTTTTCGGCTGCGGTAAGTGAATCTCGTTTTTGGAGAGAGGATTAAGGCCTCTGGAAGGGCCTCTGGGCGGAGGAGGGGTGGGGGCAGAGGTTTAGTTTAATTTTAAATTGAACGATGGAATGAAGTTGTGTATAATTTTTTGGGGAAATTGATAATTACTTTCAACAACTAATATTCATCAAAGATTCATCAAAGGAACATATGGCGAGGCGAGGCAAAAAATGAAACGGATTATGATGGCGTTTGTGATGAGCATGTTGCTTCTTGCCGCTCAGATCAGCTCGGTCTCGGCGACGGGGAACCAGAGCTCTGGACTGGACGATGGCGCAACGGAGGCGGACAAGCCCGAAGCTCTGAAGACGAACGAGACCGTCTTCTGCTCCAGGGCCGTGGTCTATCCAGTCTTCCAGGACAAGGAATTTCAGTTTCAAATTCTCAGGCAGCTGAGCGTAGCGTCCTATGGCGGTTCGGACATCAACGAGTGCATGATCACGGCGTCTCGCATCACGCCCGGAGATTTTGAGAGCTGGTATCAGGAGTGGTTTGACACCGCAGAGCGCGTTCGCCGAATCGCCGATACCTCCTTGGAGAAGGGGCACACCGTCAGCGCCCGGGACGCATACCAGCGGGCCTCGGGATATTATCGTGCGGCGGAGTTCTTCTTGCACGGAGATCCCAATGACCCCCGTATCTTTCAGACGTGGGGAAAGAGCCACGACAGCTTCCGGAAGGCCATCGATCTCGTGACGCTCCCGGTGGAGGTGGTGGAGATACCTTACGAGAATACAACCCTTCCCGGATACTTCCTGAAACCGGACTCGTCAGACCAGCCCCGGAAGACTTTGATACTTCAGACCGGCTTTGACGGCACCGCAGAGGAGATCTATTTCAGCCAGGGGCTGGCAGCGGTGGAGAGGGGATACAACTGTCTGATCTTCGAAGGGCCAGGCCAGGGCGGGGTGCTCAGGGAGCAGGGGCTACATTTCCGGCCGGACTGGGAAAATGTGGTGACGCCCGTCGTGGACTACGTTCTGACCAGAGAGGACGTGGACCCCGATTGCATCGCCCTCATGGGCATAAGCATGGGCGGGTACATGGCTCCAAGGGCTGCAGCCTACGAAGATCGGATCGCAGTCTGCGTCGCCAACGGCGGGGTCTACGAGCTGAACTATACCAGGGACTTCAGCCCCGATGAGATGTACGCCCTCGTCAACTATCCCGAGGAGTTTGACGCCGGAACCCGGGAGGCGATGGAGAACGATACCAGCTTGAGGTGGAGCATAGAGCACGGCATGTATTCTTTCGGCGTTGACACTCCCCACGAATTCTTGATCAAGAGTCAGGAGTACACCCTCAAAGACTGCGTCCAGCAGATAAGCTGCCCCGTGCTGGTGGTGGATTCTGAGGACGATTGGATGATGCCGGGAAGGGCCAAGCAGCTCTACGATGCTCTTGAAAGCCCCAAGGAGTACATGCTCTTCACCGTCGAGGAGGGCGCCGGGGAGCACTGCCAGATGGGGGCCAGCCGACTCTCCAACCAGCGGGTCTTCGACTGGCTTGATGAGACGCTGGAGGGATGCTAAAAGGGCGGCTGAAGCCGAGGGCGGACTTCACCTCCGCCATCCGGTACAACGCCTTCCGCTCCCGGTACATCCACGAGAGGAGGGAACTCCGGGTCGACGTCGGCAGGGAGAGGGCTGAGGTATTATTACTCCATGGGCCGAAAGGGGCGGGAGGAGGCCGGGGCGGATATCGACGACGTCATCGGCCGGCTCAACTACCTCAGCGACATGATGAAGGACGAGAAGCTCCGGAGGGCTCTGAAGTCCCTGGACGAGGATCTGTGCAAGGTTCTCTGCATACTGTGCCCGTCGGGGTGAGGAAGAGGGTTTCGGGTTGATCGGAATCGATTTCTGAGCGAAGGTCAAGCCTTCTGGAAGGATTAAAATGGGTGATTCGGCTATTTTTCCTGCTCCGTCGAGCCGGGAGAGAATATGGAGTCGATCTTGCTAAATAACCTCTTGACGTGTTCTTCACATTCAGGTTTGATTTTTCCATTAAGATCTGCCAATCCATCTACACCTTTTCTAGGTTTTTCGGGACTTTTATCACGCACGTCATCCTTTTTTATTATAAAAAATTCATACATTGGATATTTTTTCTTCAATTTTAACTTTAACTTATGCACCTTATCCTCATCTGCTTTGTTACCATCCAGTATCCCGACAACTTTTTTGAAACCTAAATCGGATAGTAATCCTGCGATTATAGACATTTTGTCGGCGCCACCCACACCCCAACCATAAAAACTGCCCTTAAATGGTATACCCAAATAATCTATAAATTTATTATAATATATTATATCTTCTTGACCTTCTACCAAAACTACGTTATCCTCCAGAAAAAAGATTTCACAGGCATTTAATCCCATAACATGAGGATTATAACGATCTTTCATAAAGCCTTTTATGCTGTCTACAGTTTCTTCAGCCATTTGATGCACTTCTATGTCGCAATTGATTCTCTTTACTAGCCTTGTAATTTTTGCTCCATTTAAAATTGATTCCCAATTGATAAAATATGGTGAATGGGTCGCTATGACCACTTGTCTCGTTTTTGAACATTTTCCCATTAATATTAAAAGTTTCTTTTGCAACTGAGGATGTAATGACAGTTCAGGTTCATCGATTACGATTACACCACCCTCTTTTGAGTCATATAATGCATCAACCAGAATAAATAAGCTGATTAATCCTTCTCCTAGTCCCTCACTATTATGAGTTGTATCACCACAACTGAATTTTAGGTACCAAGAGCCAGTATCTGACAAATCAATTGTCCATTTAGGTGGTGGGTCTAATATATTTCTGAGCATTTCCTCAAAATCGTTTTTATTTTCTTGAATTCTTAATAGTCTATGTTCAAATCCATTCAGCGACGAAGGGCGTTCAGTAGGATTTCCTTGATTTGAAATATATATATCTCTCGTTCCTTTACTTGAACTACATATATCCCTTGTCATCTCTCCCTCGCCAAAGAAAGGGTTAAAATATCTTCTTGATGGGACAACGAAAATTTTAGATAGGGGTTCAACTACGATATTTTTTTTCCAAACTGCCCAAGCACCACCGCCATCGATAGTGCACAATTCTTTTATTTCATTCGAGGTATCTGTGACCTTAATTGATATCGCATCACCCGCATTTTTATTTCTCTTTCCCTCCGAGAATGCATATGCGTTTTCTCTTGATATCGCACTGAATGCCTCGATAATTGTAGATTTCCCTGAATTATTAGGACCAACAATAATTGTAAGCCCACTCCCAAATGTTCCATTTGGAATACCAAGCTCGATTTTCTGAGATTTTCCAAACCCACGAAATCCGATAAGTTCTATATTCTTAATATACTTAAATTTATTTCTCGGTGAGGCAATTTCAGGTGTCCGACTAGTTGTTTCTCCGTCCATAGTTGGCCTCAAGTCGAAATCTTCTAAAAGGTTTTTGGTGGCGAGGATGTAAACTCTTAGTTTCATCAAGAAATTCAGCAAATTGCTTCAGCATTAGCAAGATCCTCGTTATCTAAAAGGCAACTTAGAGGGCCACCTCGCCTCCGTCCACTCCACACGATCCCGCCACCCTTTCCGCCATCGTCGGTTTTCGCCGCCCGCCACTTTTCCCGGCGTGAGGCCCGCGCCCCCTCGACGCGGCCGCCCCGCATCCCCGCGCCGCCGGGAGCGATAGGCGGCACCCTACCCTCGTGATCGATTAAGAAACCGAGCCTACAAACTCTCCAGATAACGCATCGCTTCTTCTTTGCTATTGAAGGACTTTCCACGGCCTGCCTTGTAATCCTCTATGCCCCTGATTATACTTGCCACAAATTCATTTTCTAGATCGAGAGGGCAATTTTCTGTTATCGAGGTTTTAGCTTCGTCTGATTCCATTCGGTAATCACCCAAATTTGAGCTTGCTGTCGAGATTCTGTAGGCATCCGTCTTTCGCCTTCGGCGTCTTGATAATCTTCTTCCTCAGCTCAAAAGCGAAACCGTCGCCCTTCCTGCCATCGTCGGTTTTCGCCGCCCGGCCTCCCACCCGGCGGGAGTCCCGCGCCCCCTCGGCGCGGCCGTCCCGCATCCCGCGCCGTCGGGGGCGATCGGTGCCAGCCCAAAAGTGAGGCTTAATTTCCCCTACTCGGCCGAAGTTTTGTCCCAAATTTCGGGGTACAGCTCTTCCAACTGCGCATAAATGGCGCTCGTTTCGCCGTACACCGCATCGTGATGGTTTATAGTAATGAAAACAATCGTATCTTTGATAACCGTGTACGTGACTACAAAATGGCCGATATGAACGCCACGTATCCCCGAGAGATCGTGGCGTTTTGGTGCGCCTATCTCCGGATCTTTAATTATTTGCTCGATCTTGTTATCTACCTGGCTTTTGAACTCCCTGTTCTTGTGGGTTAATTTCCTGTAATTATTTATGAACCGCTTGGACAGGAAGTAATTAAGTGGCATGACAAGATCGACGCAAAATGGGCGCTGCAAACTACAAGCGCTTCAAGTAGCTCAAAAGGTCGTCTTTGTTGTCGAAAGACTTTCCGCGCCCTGCTTTGAAGTCTTCGATCCCTTCAACGATATCTGATACAAACTCGCTCTCTGAGTCGAGGGTGCGAGTTTCGGTTTTCGATGTTTCGATCTTAGAAGCTTCCATCAGGCTCAATTTTGGGGCTTCGAAGTTATCTATCTTTCGCCATTTGCCTCTTCTGATCTTCTTCCTCGACACAAGGAAAACCGCTGCCCTTCTCGACATAGTCTCTTTTCGCCGCCCGGCCTTGCCAACCGGCGGAGGTCCCTCCCCCCCTCGACGCGGCCGCCCCGCACTCCCGCGCCGCCGGGGACGATCGGCTCTGATTCCATCTTATCTCGACTACATCCATCAGAAAAGGGCGAGTCTGTCGGGGCTGGGCGCGCGAAAGGGTGAGGCCAAGCATTCCACACCCCCGACTACTGCTTCTCTGCGCCCGACCTTGGGATCGAAATCTACTTCAGGACCAGCTTCAGCGCCCTCTGGGGACAGGCGGCGACGCAGGTGCCGCACTGGACGCACTTTCCGGGGTCGGCGACCACAAGAGACCCCTCGAAGTGGAAGGTCCCCGTGGGGCAGATCGATATGCAGGCCCCGCAGTGGATGCACTCGGCCTCGTCTTTTATGATCGGGTTTTCCAGGAGGACTACCTTGACTCCCATCTTCTCGAAGGCCGTCTTCACCTCGCCGCACTTCTCGGGGTCGACGTCGACGACGATCTCGCCGGATACGGCGTCGACCTTCGCCCGCTCGATGTTTATGAGGGCCTTCGTCTCCAGGATTACCGAGGAGACGATCGGCTTTCGGACTATCCCTGGAGCCACATGGAGCATCAGCTTCAAAGGGATCGCCTCCTGCCGTAGAGCCTGCTGACGTGGTCGCTTGTGACCATCCCTATGACGTGATGGTCCTTATCCACCACCGGCAGGGCCGAGATCTTGTGGTGGTCGAGCTTTCGAGCCGCCAGCTCCAGGGGCTCGTCGGGGCTCGCTATGAATACCTTCCTCGTCATCATCTCGGAGATGTGAGAGGTCTTGCCGCTGGCCACGGCCTTGGATATGTCCCAGGCGGTGACCATCCCGATAAGCTTCTCCTCCGCCGAGACGACAGGGAGGTGGTCGAAGGGCCCGCCTACGATCATCTTGGCCGCCTCCTCGATGCAGATCTCCTCGCGGACCGTCGCCACGCCGGAGCTCATGACATCCCCCACCAGGAGGAACTCCCGGGTCTGTTTCATGGGCCTATTTCTGCCGACGGTCGGGAGGGACTCGGCAGGTGCCGAGAGGAGGAACTCGCCCCTCTTGATCGAATCGCCGAGGGCGCCCGCCACCTTTCTTGCCACGTGGCGGCTCGATAAGGCCGAGGTCTTCACCTCGTTCCCGTCGATATCGACGATGCCGGAGTAGAGCTGCTCATAGTTCACCCGCCTCACCGTGGGACGAGCGCGCCTCGGGACGCCGTAGTCGACGATCTCGGTGACGATGTCTTTATCCCTTACGGCCGTCTTTTTGGCGATCCCCTCGTTGAGGACGGGTATCGGGACTCCGAGGCCGACGTAGAGGCTCGGGCCGTAGTCCTGGAAGGTGGCAGCCCTCAGAAATTCGTTATTCATCTCCTTCAGGTCCCCCTTCACCATCAAGGTGGAGAACCCATCTTGAGGCAGGTGCTGGGTTCCCGATCCTACGATGAACCCCTGGGCTCCGCAGAGGAATATCCTCGTCCCGACGCCTATCTGCTCGAAGTCGGGATCGTTAGGTATCGGCGAGAGGGCCCCGGCCCCGCTGTAGCTTACGTTCCCGTATCTCGGGAGGAGCGTTCCCATGTAAGTGTGGAGCGTCCTCTCCGTCGAGTTTGTAGCAGCGGCATACCTCTCGTAGGAGTTCCGAGGGTTGACCATGGTGGCCTGGTTGAAGTCGTCGAGCCTGAGGGTAGTCTCCAGGTCGAAGCGGGGGTAGCAGTCGGTGACGGCGCCCTGGGCCCGAAGCTCGATCTCTCTGCCCGATATCAGGTCCTCCATCACGTGGGCTCCGCCGTACTCGTCTCCCCGGTCCTCGGACGGCTGGGTGGCTCCCAAAAAGAGGTCGACGGCGGCGATGCCGCCGTAGGCCTCCACGTTGTTCAGCCAGGCCTTGGAGATCTTTATCGGCGGATCGCTGTGGCCGGTGTTGAGAAAGACACCGGACGAGCACATGGCTCCGAAGGTGCCGGTGGTGACGACGTCCACCTCGCGCACCGCACCATCGGTGCCAAGCTCGTCCACCAGGTCCGGCATCTCCTCCGCAGTGACCACCCGAACGCTGCCGTCCCGGATGCGTTCGTTGATCTCCGACAACGATTTCTCCTGCACGAACCTCCACTCTGAATGCGAGAGGTATTAAAGGCTTGTGGGATGTCGGTTGGCTCAACACCGTTATCTGTGATCACCGCGATGATGTTGGCAGATGTCAGGCAAAAGGATAGTCCTCACCAGCGACGCCACCATGATGAGCAACTACAACGGGGGAGTGATGCTCGGGTTTGCTGCGATCCTCCCGGCATCGATCATCTCCGAGAGGATATTCAAATGGCTCTTCTGCCCCCCCGTCGAGGCAGGACCCGACGGCTCCGCCATACTCGCCCCCTGCGGCATGAGGAAGGTGGAGGCAGCCCTCCTGGAGGCAGGTTTCTCCCGAGACGAGGTGATGGTGGCCCATCCTGACCATCTCGACGAAGCGATCGGACCCGATACCGAGATCGTGGGGATAACCCACGACGATCCCATGGGCAAGATCGCCGTCAGAGAGATCGAGGAGATGATCAACCGGGGCGCGCCCTACAACAGGACGAAGTTTCTGGAGCTGGTCGGCCATCCCCTGATCAAGGAGCATAAACCAAAGGTCGTCATCGGCGGAAACGGCTCCTGGGAGCTCCGGGGCGAGGACGTGGGTGTCGACCTCATCTACCTTGGCGAGGGAGAGAGGACCTTCCCGGAGGTCTGCAGAAAAATTGTGGCTGGCGAGGATGTCGGTGGAGAGATCGAGGGCGAGACCGTCCCCGGCGATGAGATCCCCGTCAACAGAGGAGCCACCGTCGGGGGGATCGTCGAGATCGGGCGAGGCTGCTGGCGAGGCTGCTCCTTCTGCTCGCCCACGATGCGAAAGCCCCGCCATCGGCCCATATCCAAGATCCTGAAGGACGCCGAGGTGAACATCAAAGCGGGACAAAAAGACATAATCCTTCACTCCGAGGACGCCTTTCAGTACGGCTCCGCCGGATCGGAGCCGAACCGTGAGCTGCTCCTCGACCTCTTCAGACGGGTGAAGGAGCTGGGTCCCCGGACCGTCGACGTATCCCACATGAGCCTCGCATCGGTCTATCACAATCAGGACCTTCTTGAGCAGATCTCCGATATCGTGGGGATCGGGACCGATCAGAGGTACATGTCGGCCTGGATCGGGATCGAGACCGGAAGCCCCACGCTTCTTGCAAAGCACATGAAGAACAAGACGAAGCCTGCGCCTCTGGAGATCTGGCCCGAGATCGTGAGGGAGTGCTACAGCCTCTTCAAAGATCGGTCCTGGCTTCCTGTGGCAAGCCTCGTTCTGGGGCTGCCGGGCGAGACCGAGGAGGACGTTGTTCTTACGACGGAACTCGTCGAGTCGCTGAAAGAGAGCGTCGGCCTGATGCTCCCCCTATTCTTCACGCCGATCGGGGAGACGCGGCTCGGAAACGCGAGAGGCTTTGGAAAAGATCGGGCGAAGCCCGAGCACTGGGAGCTGGTGGGGACGTGTCTTGAGTACAACCTCCGCCACCTGAAGGCGCTGCACCGGTACTACAGCGAGAGGATGACGGCGGGGGTCGGCCAGCATCTGGCTCTCCGGGGGATAAACCTCCTCTCAGACTATGCCCTCAAGAAATATCTCAGAAGGATGAAGCGGGGAGAGCCGCCCAACTAAAAAATCAGTAGCTCTCGAGAACCGAGCTGACGATCACCTTGTGATCGGGTTTGAGAGAATAGACGTTGTGGTCGCCCGAGACGTCGATGCTGAGGATGCCGAGCCTGGTATTCATGAGGCCCACCATCGCCGAGACGCCCCGATAGCTGACGTCAAAACCCTCCTTGTCCAGATAAGTGTAAACTTCCTCAGTGGTGTAAGACCTGTCATGCAAGAACAGCTTCAGGACAGCCTTTCGGATGCCCATTCCGTCGCGCTTGAGGTAGTTTTTCAGGCGCTCACGGATCTGATCTTCATGTTTTCGAACGCTAGCCTCCATCCTGTAAGCTCACCGCCCCTACATTTACAGCTATGGATTTATAAAGGTATTCTCTCCAACACCGGCCCGCCCTCGATGGGATACCTCTCCTCTAGGGCCAACCGGCACTCCGTATCCTGGAGCTCAGAAACTATATCCTCCAGGATCCAGCCCGCGATCTCGATCCTGTCCTGGGATAGGACGTACATATCGTCCGGCACTCCAAGCCCTTTCAGCCTATCGACCACCAAACTGACGCTTTCGGCCCGCCCCGCCCCGTCGGAGGGCAGGATCACGCCGCAGATCAGGGTTCCGTCCTCGGTGGGAAGGTCGAAGGGGCGGGCCGTCCTCTCAGCCCGTCGCTTCAGCCTTTCCCGGAGCTGGACTGCGTCCTTGAAGGCTGAAGAGCAAAAGTGGACCTTTAGCCCCTCAACCCTGAACTGCTCGGCAAAAAGGTCGCTCCCGACGGCTCCGCAGCCGTAATCCTTCGACCTGAAACCTAGCCGTCTTAACGCCTGCTGGTTCGTCTCGGAGAACTCAAGTTCATTCAAATTCAGGAAGGCGTCGCTCTTCAGAACCGCCTCGACGACGCCGGGGGCGGGGCCGATGGCGGGGATCTCGACCCCCGCCAGGAGCCCTGCGGACTTCGCGTCCTGCAGGGTTTTGCTGAGCCATCGCGGCTCCGACCACTCGGAGGTTGGCGGGTGGAACCTGATCTCGTTGAGCCCCGCCTCGGCGAGGTCCCGAAGGGAGGAGGGGCCGGGCCTCGCTCCGGTGTAGAGGTGGATGTGGTGGTCCTCCCCGAACTCCCGCTTCAGGGACCGGATCGACTTGATAACAAAATCCCTCTTCAACAGGGGCTCGCCCCCGGTGATCCCCGTCCCCAGGGCGCCGATGGCCTTCGCCTCCTCGATGATCTCTGAATCGGACCCTGCCCGTCGCTCGTTGGCGTAGACGACATCCTTTCCGCGCCGCTCCATCGACAGGGGGCAGTAGAAGCAGTCCCTCTCGCAGATGCCGGTGACAAATAATACCAGGGATGCGCCCTGGCGGCAGATCCGGCAGCCCGGCGAGAGGTAGCTGCTGAAAGAGCCCGTGAAGTCCGACTCCCATTCGGTCATTTCCCGCGCAAAAGCCCTCTCCTCTGTTAAATAGGTTTGTCACGACAGGAAAAGGGTCTCTATAAGTGATTCTTGCCTTTACTCGGTAGAGGCAAATCGTCTCGTCCCAATAGTTTCCTGGGATTCGCCATAGGCCTTTCAAAATCGCGATGCTCTGGGAAAATAGAATAGATTAATTATAAATACTATAAAAACAACCAAAAGAAAGAAAACTAAAGATCAGGTGTACCTCTTAAAAACAGGTGGTTTATCAAATGGAAGATTATCTTTCAAAACTTGGCGAGCGTATAATATCTAATGAATTTATATCCAGGTTAGACGAAATCCGTGCGGCAGTAAGAACCATTTGGAATCCCTCCGAACTAATTATCAAAAATTTCCCAAATCATGGGGTAGAACACAACAATCATATTGCGAAATCTGTTATAGATTTATTGGAATTTAATGAAGGAGCTCCAATTTCTGAATTAGAGACTTATGTACTTTTAGCAAGCATTTACCTACATGATATAGGAATGCAATGCGATATATGTAAATTTCCACTTGTTAAAACGAAGGCGGAATCGCTTGGTGCAAATTTCAATAATATTAAATTTGTGGCCAGAGATTCTAGTGATTATAATTACTTTGAACAAGATATAATACGTAAGAACCACCAATATTTAACGGCCGCTTGGATTGATTACGCATATAATAATACAAATAATGATTCCCTGCTCGATAAGGCGGTTCAGAATATCTCTGATGAAAATATTCTTATAGATATTAAAGACGTGTGCCTTTACCATAGCAAATTAGATATAAAAAATTGTGCAGAAAATTTTGTATCAGGAAGTGGACGCAAACAATTGGTGGCGGCACTTTTGCGCTTTGCAGATGAATTGGATATTAGTAAAGATCGTGTATCACCGGGCATGTATGAAATTTTTAGGATTCCTCTGGAAAGTAGCAAGTATTGGTGGTTACATGAACATACCGAGATCGAGCCGGATTCTAATAAAAAATGTTTTAACTTATTGTATCGCATTAATCCGGCTGATGGCGACCTCATACCACTTATCAAATCATATTATGATCGAAATTTTATAAATAAGAACGAAGAACTCGTTGAGATCATTAAAGGCTATGAGTTTAAACTATTAAATATCAACTTTGCGATAGTTAATGACAAGAATCAAAATCCAATACCTGAAGAAATTAAACGGATATTAGACGAAAAACATTATAGAATTAAAGATAATACTGAAGTATGGAGCAAGTCAACTTCGAAAAATGGGACTCATGATGTGGATCTATTTGAGTATGGGATATATTTTGAAATTCCACACGGCTGGACTAAAGGAGAAAATTTCTTGGAGAATAAGGGTGATATTCAGATAGTTTTATCAAATAAATCATCAACAATACAAATCGATTTCGTCAAGATTCCGGGAGGAATAATCCAGGTATTGGGAGATTGGCTACGCGACAGTTGGCCAAAAAGGTATTTTGCAGATCAATGGGAAATTAATCGTGCGATTGGATACTATTATATAAATTATATAGTTAATCTGGATCGCTCATCCTACCAGAGAAGTGGTACCGGTTTGTCGATGAAACCTGATTCTGTTTTATATCCTTATTACGGATATAAAGAGAATCCAAAATCCGACTATGATTGGATCGTAGCCTGGACGAAACCAAATTACAATGACCGAATTGTAGGGATTCACGCAGTATTTAAAGATAATTATGATGAAACGATTATCTCTGCTGGCGGCGGTGCCAATGTTAAAATGTATATGCAACAACCATTATATAGTTTATTATCTAAATTAAATATTAATGTTGTGAGGTAAAAAGATCTTTCTTAATCCGATATGCAAAATCAGACCGCAAATTGTTGGCTATAAGTTTGATGGAAATTCCTTGCTCCGCAACAGCACAAAGGCGCCCACGCACTCGGAGAAGAGAACTAGAGAATAACAAAGAGCAGAAAAATGAAATTGTCGCGACGGCCTACATCCCGCCGCCCATCATGGGGCCGAACTTCTTCATCATCCGCTTCATCCCCATCTTGTTCATCCCCCGCATCCCCTTGATCGCCTTCTGCATCGCCTTGTGAGACTTGAGAAGCTCCCGCACCAGCTCCGGCGAGGTCCCGCTGCCTCTTGAGATCCGCTTGATTCGTGAGGCGGTGATGATCTTCGGGTCGTCAAGCTCAGCCTCGGTCATGGAGGACATTATCACCCTGTACTTGTCGAGCCGGTCTTTTGTGACCTGGTACTCCTTGTCGGAGATATCAAGCCCCATCCCGCCGAGGGGCAGCATCTGCATGATCTGCTTCAGGGGGCCCATCTTGTTGATAGCCTCCATCTGCTTGCACATGTCCTTGAGGGTGAACTTGCCCCTCATCAGGGCCTCGACGTCCATCTCCTCCTCGACCTGCGTCTCCTGGGCCCGCTCGATGAGGGTCTTGATGTCGCCCATGCCGAGTAGGCGGGATATGAACCGGTCGGCCTCAAACCGCTCCAGGTCGTTGGGGGTCTCTCCTACCCCGATGAAGGCGACCGACGAGTTCGTCTCGGCGACGGCACTCATGGCTCCGCCACCCTTGGCGGTCCCGTCGAGCTTGGTGATGATGACGCCCGTTATCCCCACCGCCTTGTTGAAGGCCTTCGCCTGCTCGCTCGCCTGCTGGCCGAGGGCGGCGTCCATCACCAGGAGCTTGTGGTCGGCGTGGACGACGGCGTCGATGTCCATCATCTCCTGGATCAGGTCGTCCTCGAGAGCGTGCCTCCCGGCGGTGTCGACGATCTGGACGTCGTACTTCTTGGACGCTTCAAGCCCCTTCCTGGCGACGGCTGGGGCGTCGGGGTTTCCCTTCTCGCCGTAGAAGAATACGCCCTGCTTCTCGCAGAGGGCCTTCAGCTGGTCGTAGGCTCCCGCCCTGAAGGTGTCGGCGCAGACGACGGCTGCCCTGAGCCCCTTCCTCTGGAAGAAGGTGGCAAGCTTCGCCGCGGTGGTGGTCTTTCCACTCCCCTGCAGCCCGACGAGCATTATCGTCTGCTTCTCGAGAGTGACCGGCGAGCTCTTGCCGACGAGGTTTATCAGCTCCTGGTAGACGATGTTGATGACGTGCTCTCGCGGGTTCATCCCGGGGGCGGGCTTCTCGGAGAGGGCCCGATCCCGAATCCGGTTGGAGAGGTTCATCACCAACTTGACGTTGACGTCGGCCTGGAGGAGGGCCCGCTGGATCTCCAGCACCGCCTCGTCGACGACCTGCTTATCTATCCTGCTGGCGGAGGCTATCTTCTTCAGCGCTCCCCTCAGCGATCCACCAAGGCTATCCAGAACCATAAAAACCAAGCATCCGTCGATTTGAGAAACGTCCCGACCGGGATTCGAACCCGGGTCTGAGGCTCTCTGCGCAAGTCGTGCTCCGCAGGCCTCTAGGATATCCACTACCCTATCGGGACACCTTGCCGAGAAAGATGGTTATGGTAATTAAGCCTGTTGATTTGAGGCAGCCCGCCGTCCCCGAGAGGCCTGGAAGGTCCTTATCGCCCTCAAAAACTCGACCCGGCTGAACTCCGGCCAGAAGGGTGCACAGAAGTGGACGGGACAGCTGTTCCCGTTCGCCTGCCAGGGGAGGAAGTTTGAGGTCCGGACCTCGCCACCGGTCCTGATTATCAGATCCACCTGTGGGAGGGGCCCATCCTCCGGCGGGTAGAGGTGGCTTGCGACGGCATCCTCGTCCACCTCCCGGGGTTCGAGCCTTCCTTCTCTCACCTCCTGGGCAAGAGACCTCGCAGCGTCGGCGATCTCGCTCTTCCCGCCGTAGGCGAGGGCCAGTGTGAACTGCATCCCGTCGTAGCCCCGGGTGGCGTCTTCCGCCTTCCGGATCGCCTCCTGGAGGTGAGGCGGCAACAGGCCGATCCTGCCGATGGCCCTCATCCGGATCCGGTTTTTGTGGACCTTCTCCGAGACGGCCAGCTCTCCGAGCTTCCGCGCTATGAGATCGAAGAGGTACTCCTTCTCGGCCTCGTCCCGATCGAAGTTCTCGGTGGAGAAGGTGTATACGGAGAGGTGCTTTATCCCCAGCTCCAGACACCAGTCGGCTACCGTCTCCGTCGTCTCGGCACCCCGGCTATGGCCGTCAAAGCTGGGGACGCCTCTCTTCCTGGCGTACCGCCGGTTTCCGTCCTGGATGATGGCGACGTGCTCCGGGACGCCGGGCCAGAGGGCCTCTCTCTTGATGAGCGCCTTTCTCAGGGTCCTAAAGGCTCCATGCGCCCGGGGGGCGAAGAGCGATCGGCAGAAGTCCATCTCCATCAACTCCACCAGTTACTATTTAAAAGATACTCTCTGGAATCCTCCCGGCGCCGTCTCGGTAGAGAGGGCGAGGAAAAATACTAATAGGCATTACGTCGTGGGGAGTTTGAGGGCCCGTGGTCTAGGTGGTTATGACATCGCCTTCACACGGCGGGGATCACGCGTTCGAATCGCGTCGGGCCCATCATCTCTTTTGGTCACAACCTTTAATTATCATACCCGGTCATTAACACAGCTGAATGAACTTCAGGTTATCGGCTCCCAATTGTCGGATTTGAAGCTTGATTCGTTCTCTAGAGGTGATATACTGGCTAATTATGCAAGTACAAAACGGAAAAGGAATGCACAAGGTCCGGAGGTCGTAACCAGAGTCCGCCTCCCGCGAGCGTACGACAGAGAGGTGTTTGGATTCGTGGAGACCCTCCTCGGCTCGAACAGACTGAAGGTCAGATGTCTCGACGGCAAAGAGAGGATGGCAAGAATTCCCGGCAAGATGAAGAAGAGGATCTGGATCCGGGAAGGCGACGTGGTCATCGTGGTCCCCTGGGAGTTTCAGGACGAGAAGGCCGACGTCGTATGGAGGTACACCGGGCCTCAGGTCGATTACCTGGTGCGAAAGGGGTACCTTCAAAGGTAGCCATGACCGAAGAATCCAAGAAGCAGAGACAGTTCGAGGCGAAGATCGACCTGATGCGGGAGCGAATCAAGGATTCTGACGACCTGAAAGTTCAAGACGAGGTCTTCGACCGGCGCGCCCTGATGGACCTTTACGCCCTCGCGAGCAAGGGCGTGATCGGCTCCCTCGGCGGGGCGGTGAGCACCGGCAAGGAAGCCAACATATTTCGCGCCAAGGGAGAAGATAATAAGGATCTCGCCGTCAAGATTTACCGAATAAATACCAGCAACTTCAAGGCGATGCAAAACTACCTCCTCGGCGACCCCCGGTTTGGCAGCATCAAGGGGACCAAAAGGGCGGTGATCGTCGCCTGGACGAGAAAGGAGTATAGAAACCTCAATCGGGCTGAAGAGGTGGGGGTTAAGGTGCCTCATCCCATCGCCATGAGGGAGAACATCCTCGTCATGGAGATGGTGGGGAGCGGGGAAGCGCCCGCGCCCCAGCTGAAGGACGTCATCCTCGAGCCGGAAGAGGCGGAGCGGGCCTTCGAGAAGATCGCAGAGTACGTATCTCTTCTCTACAACAAGGCGAACCTGGTCCACGCTGACCTTAGCGAGTTCAACATCCTCTACCACGAAGGAGAGCCTGTTATCATAGACATGGGCCAGTCGGTGACCCGAGAACACCCCATGGCCAGGGACTTTCTGGAGAGGGACATATCAAACCTGGCTCGTTACTTCAAAAAGAAGTACGCCGTCGGCTCGGAAGAGGCGGTCAAGGAGAAGATCAGAGCCGGAAAGGATCTCTGACTTTTCTATAATTGGAACTTTGGAAACATCCAGGAATCGGAATAGTTTAGTCACAATATCGCTGAACATTTTCGCGGAGACTGATAATTTTGCACGTCAAGATTCCAGCAGATCGGATAGGGGTTCTGGTGGGCCCTTCGGGATCGGTGAAGAGCATGCTCGAAGAGAAGACCGGCGCAGAGCTGGTGATAGATAGCGATACCGGCGCAGTGGAGATAGTCGCCGGAGAGGACCCGATAATGGCGATGCGCCTTGCCGAGATAGTCCGGGCGATAGGCCGCGGCTTCTCACCAGAAAGAGCTTATCCGCTTATCGAGGACGAGATGCTGATGCTGGACGTCATAGACCTCTCCCGGGTCTGCAACACCAAAAGCGACATGGCAAGGATAAAGGGGAGGATAATCGGCAAAGACGGAAGGACCCGAGAGATCACCGAGAAGCTGACCGGCGTCGGGATCTCCGTCTACGGCAAGACCGTCGGGATCATCGGAAACCCCGACCAGATCCGGATCGCAAGAGCCGCCATCGAGATGCTGATGGACGGAGCGCCCCACGGTGCCGTCTACGGCTACCTGGAGAAGAAAAACCAGGAGCTTGTTTCGTCCAGCATGGGCGAGCTCTGATCAGTCGAGGGTGACTCTATCCTCCCCGACGTAGACGTTCATCCTCGTCTTTCGGGCGAAGCCCACCAGGGTCATCCCCCTCCTCTCGGCCATCTCGACGGCGAGGGTGGTGACCGCCCCCTTGGAGGCGACGAGGGGCACCCCGAACCGAGAGACCTTCTCGATGGTGGCGCTCGTTATCCTGCCGGAGGTGACGACGTAACATTTTCCCAGGTCGAGTCCTTTGAGGATACCCCAGCCGAAGGCCTTGTCCAGGGTGTTGAGCCGGCCGACGTCCTCGGCGGTCGCCAGGATGGCGTTGGCGAGACAGAGGGAGGATGTATGGGTGCCTCCAGTCTTATTGTAGAGGTCCGAATCGAGGGTGGCGATGAGGTTTTCGAGGATCCGATCGGCTCTGACGGTCCAGTAGGCGTTGACGGTCTCGTCGGTCTCGTGGCCCTCCCCCGTCTTTCTCGCCGCTTCGATCGAGAGTCCTGTATCAGTTCTCGGGCCGATCTCCGCCCAGGCCCTACTGCCCTCGATCTTCAGGGACCTGATCTGGGACCCGTTCTCGATCAGCCCCCGATACCAAAGGTGGCCCGCCACAAACTCCCTCTCCATGGAGGGGGTGAGGCTCGCCTTGGCGAGGAGGGCTCCGTTCACGAAGACATCGAGCTCGACCTCACGAGGCATTCGCTCTTCGATCTCGAAGATCTTGCCGTCCTCGATCCTCAACGTCTTGCAGGCCTGGTGCTTCACGGCCGTCGATCTGCCATGGAATTATATATGTCTTATCGGAATCAGAACGACTTCAAAGAACTCGAATATCGGAGGACGAAGCGTTGGACCTTCCCCTGAACCTGGAGCTGACCCTCTTTGACTGGCTTCTCTTGGCTATATTGGCCCTGAACCTCCACTGGATCCTGGCCAAAAGACTGAGCCGGGTCCAGTCCCTTAAGGGGCTGAACCTTGGGAACTGGGGCCCTGTGATCATGATCAGGACGACCAGGTGGCTTGGCCTCATCGACCGGCTCAGCGGCCCGAGGAGGTTCTGGAAGCTCGCGATCACTGCGGGGATCCCTCTCGTCATCCTGGGGATGTTCTCGTTTCTAGCCTTCTTCCTCCTGATGACCTTCGCAGTAATGAGGTCGCCTCCGGAGCCTTCGGTCTACACCGCCCCGAGAAACGTCCTCCTTATTCCGGGGATAAACCAGTTCATACCCCTCTGGTGGGGGTGGATCGCCCTCTTTGTGACGATGGCGGTCCACGAGTTCTCCCACGGGATCCTCTGCAGGGTCGAGGGGATCAGGGTCAAGTCGATGGGGATCGCCCTTCTCGCGGCTCCGGTGGCCGCCTTCGTCGAGCCGGACGAGGAGGAGCTCTTCGGGTCGGAAAACAAGAAGGCGAAGGCGTCCCGGGCCGCAAGGGTTCGGATCCTCTCCGCCGGGGTCATTGCGAACTTCGTTGTGGCGGCTCTGGCCTTGGCCCTCTTCTTCGGGCCTGTGATCGGGGCTATCGCGCCCGTGGACAGGGTCGTGGTGGTGGACGTGGTCCCAGGCTCTGATGCCGACATAGCCGGGTTTGAGAGCCAGATGATCGTCCTTTTGGCCGACGGTGCGAGGATCGAGAGTCTTGAAGATCTCATGGCGGCTGGTGGAGAGGGACTGCAAAATCTCAAGCTCCTAAAGGGCGAGGAGGTGGTGGACTTGGGCCTCGATGGACCACTCGGGAGTGGCGTTGTCGTCTCCTACGTCTTCGAGGGGTCGGCGGCCAAAGAGGCGGGGATGGCGCCGGGGGTCGCCATCTCCGAGATCGACGGCGTTACAACTCCGGACTGGGAGTCGTTCAGGTCATACATGAACTCCACCGTTGAGGGGCAGACCGTCTCCATCGGGACGAACCGGGGCGACTACGAAGTCAACTTAACCGCCAACCCTGACGGCTCGGGGACGGGGTTCATAGGCGTTGGTTTCTCCTCGGCGAACGCCGTCTACCTGGATGGCGCCACCTTCCAGGAGTTTCCCGCTGGCTCCTTCCTCGCGAAACTCCAGGAGATGCCAAGGTCCGGCCTTGTGGGGATATTCTCCCTGATGGGCCTTCCCTTCTCGGGGATCCCCGGCTTCACGGAGATGGGCTTTCCCGGCTTTTCTGGCTGGATCACCCAGCTCTTCGAGCCCTCGGGCTGGGCGGAGCCCCTGGGTGGCAAAATCTTCTGGATCGCGAACTTCCTCTTCTGGGTCGGGCTGATCAACCTCTACGCCGGCCTATTCAACTGCCTTCCGGCGGTGCCCCTGGACGGGGGCCACATATTTCGGGACATGCTCCACATGGGGTTTGCGGCGGTCTTCAAGAGCGAGGCGAGGGCGGAGAGGATGACGAGGGCCGTGGTGGCGACGATGGCATGGCTGATCTTCTCGTCGCTGATCTTCATCATCGTCGCCCCCTACCTAGCTCACGGGTTCGGGAGCTAAACCTCCACCCCACTCATTTATCCCGAAAGCTCCATCTCCAGAAGGCGGGCCACGGCGTAGGCGGGGAAGACGTTCGAGACCTTCGAGCCGTACCTCTCCGAAAGCCGCACGCATTCGAGGTCGAGAGCACGCGCCTCCACATCTATCAGGCCCTCGCCGATCCCGGCGGCGACGACGAGGTCGAGGGCGTGCCGCTCTGCAAGCCTTCGGATCCCGTCCGTCAAGAGCCTCTCCTGGCGGGATCTCGCCTGTCGGGCGATCTCAATGACGCCCTCAGAACCGATCTCCTTGGGATCGGCGCAGACGGTCCGAGCGAGCCTCCTTTCGGCCGATAGGCGATCTTTCCCGCCGCTGTCGGGTGTCTCGACGGTGTACTCGCCCTCAGAGATCTCGCCGAGGACGAGGTGGGCGTCGGCGGCGATGGCGAATAATTCAGAAGATAAAGGAACACGTCTGCCCCCGATCTCCACGTATCGCAGAAGGGCGGCGAGGTTCGTCCTGAGAAGGCCGGAGTAGATCAGCTCGCTCCTCGCCAGCCGCTCGAAGTCGGTTTGTCCGGCCTTTGGCCCCTCCTTTATCGGTATGAGGTCTGTGGTGGTGGAGCCCATGTCGACGAAGAGGCAGTCGCCGAATTCTTTGGAGACGAAGCTCGCCGAGGCGGACCAGTTAGCGGCGGCGAGGTCGCTCGCGTCGGTCCATCGAAAGCCGTCGACGCCCCAGAACTTGACGGGACACGAGAAGGACCTCTCGACTGCCCCCTTGATGGAGAGGATGCCGGACCTTTTATCAGAATAGCAATCGGCGAGCTCCCCGGTCATGACGACGCCGAGGGCCTCAGGCTTTGCCTCATCGGATATCCGGCGGAGGAGGGGCTCCAGGGGAGCCTCCTTCCAGAGGGGGAGGTACTCTATTATTGTGAACAAACCGTCGGAGCTGGCGGCTTTGGTGTTTGCTCCGCCGACGTCAAGGCCCAGGATCATAACCGTCGAGGACTCGATATACCATAAAAGCTTTAGGCTAATTGGCCGCTATCTAGGCACCTAGCTTTTGGAGAGATGATCATGGCTGCCAAGGAGAAGTATCCCGAGCCCACTTATCTGGAGTATGGATTTGGTGAGCTGGAACATGACGTCATCAAGAAGGAGCTCTGCTGTTACTGCGGAAACTGCATCGCCTTCTGCCCCAAGATCGATAAAGAGGGCAACAGGCCCGAGCTCGTCGACTACGACCCCCTCTGCGGCCTCTGCTACGCCTACTGCCCGAGGACGATGCTGGATATGCCGGGGATGGCAAAGAAGATCTTTGGGAGGGAGAGGAAGGAGGACGAGCCCCTGGGGATCTACAGGAAGGCCGCCTCTGCCAAGATCGCGAAATCAAACGTCAAGGCCCAGGACGGAGGCGTCGTCACCGCCCTTCTGATCCGGGCTCTTGAGTCCGGCGTTATCGACTGCGCCGTCGTCACCGGCAGGGACGAGAAGTGGAGGAGCGTCCCCAAGGTCGCGACGACCGCCGAGGAGATAGCCGCCGCTGCCGGGACGAAGTACACCATCACCCCCAGCGTCACCGGGGTCCAGATGGCGATGGACCAGGGTTTCAAGAAGATCGGGTTTGTCGGAACCCCCTGCCAGATCCAAGCGCTGAGGAAGGTCCAGCTTCTTGAGGAGCCCTACCAGTTCGGCCAGAAGAAGATCGCCCTCTTGGTGGGCCTATTCTGCATGGAGAACTTCGAGTACGAGCGGCTCTTCCCGAACCTCGTCCAGGGCTCCTTCGGCCTCAAGCCCGAAGATGTCGATAAGTTCGAGATCCAGAAGGGGATGTTCAGGGTCCTCTCTGGAGACAAGGTGAAGGAGGTCCCCATCGACGAGACCGACGATTACGTCTGGAAGGGGTGCGGCCCCTGCTTCGACTTCTCCGCGGAGCTCGCCGACGTATCCGTCGGGTCCGTCGGGTCGAAGGCGGGATGGTCGACGGTCCTCCCCAGGACCGACGTTGGCGCCAAGGTCTACGAGGAGGCCCTCAAGGCGGGAGCCGTTGAGGAGGCGGCAGTCTCCGAGAAGGGGCTCGCCCTCGCCGGGAGGCTCGCCAAGGGGAAAGAGGAGCGGTTCACGACCAAGACGGCAGAACTCCTTGGGCGCGGCGTCCCCGTGAACATCCGGAGATGAGGCGAGCCCAAAAACCAAAGAAAGGGACGGCTCAGAATAAGCAGCAGATAGCGGCAGAACAATAACAGCAGAATACAGCAGAACCGATAGATCTGGATGCGATCCCATGTTATCAGTGGGGCTGGCTGGAAAGCCTAACGCCGGCAAGTCCACCTTCTTCAAGGCGGCGACCCTTGCCGAGGTGGAGATAGCAAACTACCCCTTCACCACCATCGATGCGAACCACGGGGTGTCCTCGGTGAGGGTCCCCTGCCCATGCAGGGAGCTCGGGGCTGGAAACGAGTGCGGCAAGTGCAGGGACGGGGTGAGGTACGTACCCGTGGAGCTGATCGACGTGGCGGGGCTCGTCCCCGACGCCCACCTGGGAAAGGGCCTCGGAAACGAGTTTCTCGACAGCCTCCGGGTGGCGGAGGCCGTCATCCACGTCCTGGACGCCTCGGGGTCCGCCGACGCGGAGGGTAACCCCGTCGGCGTCGGAAACTACGACCCCATGGCTGACGTGGAGTTTCTGAAGCGCGAGATCGGGATGTGGCTTTTCGGCATCTTAAACCGGAACTGGGAGCGGCTGATGAGGCGGGTCCGGGCTGAGGGGATCAAGGTGGAGCCCCTCATCTCCGAGCAGCTCGCGGGCGCAGGCGTCACCGACCAGCACGTCCGATGGGCGCTCTCGACGATGAAGGGCGATCCGACGAAGTGGGGAGAGGAGGAGATGAAGAGATTTGCAGAGCTCCTCCGGGACGCGTCCAAGCCGATGATCATCGCCGCCAACAAGGTGGACGTGGCGCCCCCCGAGTTTGTCGAGCGGCTGAAGGCCCTGGACGAGATCGTGGTCCCGACGAGCGCCGCGGCCGAGGTGGCCCTGAGGATGGCGGACAAGAGCGGCGCCATCAAATACCGCCCCGGTGACCAAGACTTCGAGCTGGTGAAGGACCTTTCCGGCCCTCAGAAGGCGGGCCTCGAAAAAATCCGCGCGATCCTCAAAGGGATGGGAGGAACGGGGGTCCAGGAGTGCATCGACCGGGCGGTCTTCGAGCTCCTCGATTACATACCGGTCTTCCCGGTGGAGGACGAGGGGAAGTGGACCGATCGGAACGGTGTCGTCCTGCCGGACGCCTACCTGATGAAGAAGGGCTCGACGACGAAAGACCTCGCCTATCGGATTCACACCGACATCGGGGACAGCTTCCTCTTCGCCCTGGACGGGAGGTCCAAGAGGAGGCTCGGGGAGAAGCACGAGCTGAAGGCGGGGGACGTGATCAAGATCGTCTCGACGAAGTGAGGGAGGCGAAGGGAGTGTGGCCGACGAGACGAGACCGGGGCAGTCTTCGTCCGTGATTTTTTTTCGGAAACGGCGTTCAATTTTCTACATTGATTCTCGTGCATATCTTCAGCTTCCCCAGAATCGATTGTAGGATGTTGGTCGAAAAACACGTATTCCTACAAAATATGATAGCTAATTTTTACAGAATTTGCCTACTCTCTGGAATTAGTTATGTGTTACATCATAACCTGGATTTAATGATGGTTATTTTTGATAGATAAACACGTACGAAATCTTTATATGAGAACATTGACTGTCAGGCTACTATGGCCAAAGACAACAAAAACAAGGGAGAAAAGGCATTTTGGGATGGATACAGCGATTCGAAAAGAGAGATGAAAGATCCACCCGGAGTTATTGATACCCTTACTGGTGGCGGCAAATGTAGATGGAACCCAACCAGTGGAGAGAAAGATGCTTACAAAGCTGGATGGGATCATGCTAGGAAAGAAGAAAAAAAGAAACGCTAATTACCGTAACTAGAAATCAGTTTAGGATAGCCTATCATCCTATCCTTTTCCAGTCAAACTGGCGCCGCGCACCCCGCAGTAGAACTGCGGGGCATGCTTCGCGCCGCCGCCTTAGTGTTCTGGTTTTTAGGACGGACCCCAAACAAGTTGCACTATTAAACTGCATAACTTTGTCCCAAAAAAACGTGAACACAGCAACTGTATGTCGGTTATATGCTCATCCCGCAGCAGAGCTGCGGGGTATTCGATAAAAATAAACTTAGGCTTAAAGATATGCATCAAAATACCTTTTAGCCACATAATATAAAAAGTTTGAATAGCAATTCCGCCTGACGTCGGTATAATCTGGACGATCTCGATGAACTATATCGCTCACATCAATCAAAAAAGCGTCGATGATATCAACGCAGCCGCTGTTGGCTTCATCTCCATGCGAGGTTGGCGGCTAGGATCGTTTATCGCAATTTTTGACCCCAGTTTAGAGAAGGTTCTAATGACCAAGCTGGGCAGGTATGCCCAAGACGCGATCGGCGGCTTACCATGGACCCTTCCTGGTGGTGCTGTTGCCTCCGAGGAGATGCCAAGCCAGGCAGCGTTGCGGGAGTTGAGGGAAGAGACGGGGTTATCGTCGCCTTCAAACTTGAATGTAGCAGCATGGCTTACTCGACCCTATTTTAAATCGAGACGTCAAAACATTAGAGGGGAGCTTATTATTCTATTCGCAGGAATAGACAAGACCTCTGGGGCAGGCCTCCGCCCGGCGCCCCCCGAGACCCTCGACTGTAAGTTTTACCGTTTCAACCTAGAGGAGTGGTTATGCATTCCTGCGCAGGGAAAAGGTGTACACCCTCTGGCACCCCTTCCAAGGCATTGGATATATTGGACGCTTATGGCACAGCGTGTCCTAATTAACCCAGATTTACTCCCTTTCATCTACGAGTACGAATCACCAAAAGCTATGGCTTCTCCCCCAATAGGTCTTCAGCTAGAATAGTGAATTTCCGGAGTTTATTCTCGTCAACCAGCTCCTCACTGATAATTTGTCCTAATTCGGCGAGATCGGCAATCCTGCAAAGGCAATCTCGATCCTCAGTTCTTCGGGCTGCAACACTAATTTTATAGAGCATTTCGTAATGATTTTGTAGCCGCAGGCGATCTTTAAAATAGCGCTTACGTTCTTCAGGAGAATGCAGGATATCACTAACAATACCAAGCAGTTTATTGGTACATTCTTGTATCATCACTTCATCTTTTTCGATTTCGAGGAGTTCTTGCCAAATGCGAGCCTGCTGGTGCTTATCATTTTTAGCCTCCCAATGCGAAAGAACCGTCTTGAAAAGGCTGCATGCTTCATCCGTTTTTCCAAGTTTGCTTAAAATACATGCTCGACGGTAACATAGCTCTATCTGATCCCCACTAGGCTCATTGCTATCTGTATGCACCTGGGCCAGATAACGCTCGCCTCTATCACAATCTTTCAAAGCCAACTCATACCAGCGTTCGCGGTCATTTGGCTGACTGTTCTGTGCGCGCAATAGATGTACCAACATTAGATTGCGCAATGGCTGAAAACTACTACGTGGATCTCTAATCCTTGCATAAAGGGCTAAAGACTCATTTAGCGAGCTTTCCGCCTCCTGAAGCCAATAATCTGCATTTTCCGTTGGCTGGCCGTTTGAAGAGCTTTCGGCAACTTGAAGAGGATCGTCCATCTTCTCGGCCAGCTGATACATAATAAGACCTCGTCCATTCAATACTGCAGCTTTTCGGCTGATATCCCCAACTAGATCTGCAAATTCAAGAGCACTTTTACAATAATATAGTCCCTCAAGCTTATTACTAATATCTCCACTCAAGCCCAGACCGCAAATTAGTCCCCGATAATGAAGTAGCTGCGCCATAAGGCGGCTTTTATCATCAAATAGCATATCTAATTTTTTGAGATTTGGTTGGTTCAGTTCCGCCTCAACCCCATCTAGTATCTCATTTGCTTTGTCAAAACTTCGCGCGATGCGACACAGGTTGGCCATCTCAAGGCACGCCTCAATCATAGGCACAAGAGCACCTTTTTCCTTGCAGGCATCGATGGTTTTGCGCAAATCATCTGTACTAGGTTTTTTACCTGTCGGCCGTTTAATGGAATCGATCACAGCGAATAGCCTTTCCACCTTTGCTCTTTCATCATCGGCTGTAGCACAGCGTTTAGCTTCCTTCAGGTGGGGCATCGCACTGTCGAGATCACGTACCCTTATCAATAAGGCAGCTGCACATAAACACCTGTTGAAATCGGAAATACCTTTCACCCAGCGGGGTTCACATATGGTGGAGACACCCGAATCTTTCCTTTTTTCTTGAATTTTATCAAGGGTTTTCTTGAGCTCTAAGGCTTCGGGAATAACCTTGGCATAGGCCATCTGTTTCATGATTTCTTTCAAGGTAGCACTGCTGTCACCCTTAATGAGATACGCAGTATCTCTTTGGGCAAGCACTTCTAGAACGGAAACATCTTCCCATATCGTCGATTCCACTTCTTTGCCATCGGTTGCCCGATCCCATAGTTTGTTTTTCTGCACAAGGAAGCCTCCGATGTCATCGTCGACTTCAAGCTCAGATGGACTCTTACGGTATTTAAACCAGTAAATCTTACGATCCGTCTGTCCAGTACCCGTATTCTTCAGCACTGGTTGCACACTGAAGTGATCATTGCCACTATATCCAAGGAAGATGAAATCGCGAGCTAGTAAGCAATCTGTAAGTACTTTCTTTGAAAATGCATTGAGACCTTTTCCTACTTGATTTAATGCAAATTGAATAGATTTATATCTATTTAAACCCAGACACGATGACTCCCTCGAAATTGAACCGTGTAGTTTGAATAAACACGAGTCAAAATCAATCGGTGAGTTGTTATCTGAGATATTATCTACCAACGCCTTATACTCATTTTCGAATACGACTGGTTTATATGAAACATTCAGTTCGTTGCACGCCTGCTCAATAAGGGTGTCAACATTCGTCGTAAATACGCAATGACCCTTTTTTAAGGCTAACGCTAGATAATAATGGTTTGAATTAGGTATCCCTCCTTCTAACCATTTATAAAATTCTAGCGTATTGTCTCCATGGATTCGGAGAACTTCTTGAATTAGCACTTCTGGCCTTAAGCAGTTACATATCTCGTCAATTTCACTCATTTTGGAGCTACTATCGTCTCGTCTGCAAATCTCAGTGATATCCATTGAATCCCAATCCTTGGGACCAATGCTGCGGATCAATCGCTTATTGAAACATACAAAGTCTGGTAAACCCGAATTAATAGATACACCTGCTCCAACAAAAAACGCTAATCTTTGGTCTGGCTCCGCAATAGCCTTGTGTAGCTGACCCTTCGGATCCGCCTTAAATTCATTCATAGCTTACACCTTTCAGCAATAACACCTAAAAGACCTATCCATTATTTGAGGTTTCTTGGCTTAATAAGTGGTGGTTCACAAACCAACCTCTAATGATAATTGTTTTGGTGGCGATCCTCGCGGCGACGCAGACAGGTACAATCCTAAATAGCGCCGCTACCCTGATGACAAAGGCACCCATCTTGATGAACCCGCCGTCGTCGGCCATCGTCGTGGGCCCAGCCCTCCGCCTTTCGCCGCCGATACCGGGCCACCGGTTCGCACCCGCCCGCGATCCCCGCGGCGACGCCGGCGGGCACGCCCCCCGCCGCTCGCCCCCCCGGACGGCGGAGGCGGCCTCCGCGATGGGCTCGCCGAAGGTTTGATATTCTGCCGCCCGTTATCGTTGAGTTGCATATCATCGAACTTTAGAACCGATAAGCGCTGAAGTTCTGCAATGATGGATATCTGGAGGTAATAGCCCTGAAAGCGATAGGAATCGTGGGAAGTCCCCGAAAGAACGGGAACGTCGACAGGCTCGTCCAGGCGGTATTGGACGGAGCCAAAGAGGCTGGCCATCAGACCAGGAAGTACCATCTCAACGAGATGGACTACTCGGGCTGCCAGGCGTGCGACTACTGCAAGAGCGCCGAGGAGTGCAGGATCGACGACGACCTCTCGGGCCTTTTGGAGGATATAAGGGAGGCCGACGCCGTCGTCTTCGGCTCGCCGATATACTTCTTGCTCTTCTCTGGCCAGTTCAAGCTGATGGAGGACCGGATGTACTCCTTCATAGACCCGGGGTTCAGATCTCGCAAACGATCGCCAGGGCGATCGAAAAATAACTGCTGAGAACTTTGTAAGGATGATGGACCGTTCTAAGGATAATCTGGAATCGGTGGCATCGGAGAAAACCATCTTTGGGGAGAGTTTCAAAGTTGCCGAAAACGGGACTGATGGGATGCCTTTCCCCGAGGAGATCTCGGTATCCGAGAACGTTTCGGTTGGTGGAAACGTCTCGGATTTGGACGAAACCGTCGCCTCTGAAGTGGTGCCTGTATCTCTTGCTGCAGAAGACGTGATGGCTATGGCTATCGAGTCGTTGGGCGGGGTTGAAACTTATCGACAGGTGATAGAGGGGAACTTGACGATATCCATGACGGGCCGTTCTGGGATCTTATTCATACCCCTGACCAGCGTATTCACAGATATGTATCTCGACAGCAAGGTCAATCTCACTGATCCTGCGGCCGGAATCTTCATGGTCTTTACCATGAGGTCTGAGGAGGAGGTCGTTATAGGGTTGGAAGCTGATATGGCCCTTGCCGATGACGCTCTTTTCATGGACTTTACGGTCAGCGAAGAAGGCGAAGCTGAAAGCGCGGAGATGTACATGACAGACGACACCGCCTACACGAAGATCGAGGGCGTCTGGACTCAGACTAAGATATCCGACTTGGAGGATCTATCGGATCTGAACTCGTCCATGCAAGACTTCGAAGACCTGTATGAATGGCCGAAGAAGACGGCCGAGAAGCTGAGAAGCTCGGAGGTGGAGCTTATGGGAGTCGAAGAAGTCGAGGGTGAGCTCTGCTACAAGCTGAGGGTCGTGCCGAATACCACTAACTCTTCGGAGGTCTTAGAAGATCTGGGGGGATCGGCGACACCCCTAGGCGATATTATGCCGTCAGATCCTTCCCTTTCCCGGCCGTCCAAGACAGATTTGGACATGAAGGAGACTGTCTGGATCTCGACGGAAACTTATCTCCCCAAGAGGGATTCCGTCTCTGGATACATTATCGAGTATATTCCGGTCGATGAGGATTCGGATCTGTTGATGTGTATGAAAGTCGACATGACTACTGAGTATTTGGATTACAACCAGCCCATGGAGATCGAGGTGGAGCTACCCGAGGAGGCGAGGAAAGTAGTTCTCCTTCCCTTCCCTCTTGAAAGAGTAGGATAAGGACAAGGCTGGTGAGACCACGATAATCCTTCAGCCCGTCGGAGCCGTCGACCCGGCGATGATCGTCTTCCTCGAAGGGGAGATCGGATCTATCTTCGGAGCCGTGGAGGTGAGGCCGGCCGCTCGCGTCCCACCAGAAGCCCTCGATCCCGAGAGGGGCCAGATGGAGGTTTCGTCTCTCCTCAGGGCCCTTCCGGCGGTGGGGCCCGAAGAGGGCGACGCCCTCCTGGGGGTGATCGACGAAGACCTCTTCGTCGCCGATACGAACTTAATCTTCGGCCTCGCCTACGGGCGGCGGGCGATAATATCCCTGGCGAGGCTCCGGCAGGAGTTTCGCGGTCTATCACCAAATCCGGCCCTCTTCCGGGAGAGGGCAAAAAAGGAGGCGGTCCACGAGCTGGGCCACGTCTTCGGCCTCCCTCACTGTCCAGATAATAGGTGCGTGATGCACTTTTCAAACTCGATCGACGAGACCGACCTAAAGGGCTGGAAGTTTTGCGGGCGGTGCAGGGAGATGTTGGAGGACTCCAGGGCGGAGGTTACCTTATCAGATAGGTCTTGCTAATGGCCGTTATCAGAAGGGCGATAAACACAGAGCCTAGAAGCCGCTCTAGGATTGCAAGACGTGAATATTTTTTCAGTTCGTATTCGATTGAAGGGTGAAGGAAAGACGTAATGCCTGACGTGAAAGTCGCCAGGCTGAAGAGGAACGGATCATAGATCTGAAGTGCCTTTTCTTCGAAGAAGGTTCTACGTTCAAATTTACTAGTTGCGCCGCTTTTTATAGATTTTCTTTCGAAATTATCCTCACGAACGTACTTTTTGATGATCTCTCCATCTCTCTTGCCTTGCCAGAACGCTAGACCGAAGACCAGGATGAGAACCGCGCTCAGCCCAAGGGTACGAAAGGGCTTCACACCGTATCCGTAAAGGGCCCATTCGATAGTGTCTGCCACCTTTTCGATTGACATCTGTTCACTCACTCTGTGCTTGTTCCTATACTCGTAGTAGCAGTAGTTTGAGTCCTCGTACCATCCGAGGTTCATATAGTTTTGAATCATGGCGAGGTAGGCATCATCGTTTGAGACTGATAATTGATGTCTATCTATAGAACACCAGGGGAGGAATATCCTGTTGTACCTTGTTCTTGTTAAATCAAGATCACCTAAAAAGGTTACATCTTCAAAGTAGACGTTGTTATTAAATTGTGAATCCATAAAATTTGCATAGTTTTTAAATAGAGCACCCTCTGTAAAGTGGACATTACTATAGAACTGAGAATTCACAAAGCTTGTATCATCATTAAATTGAACCCCATTGAAATAAACAGGACCTTTAAATACTGATTTACTAAATAACGCCGTGTTATTAAAATAGGTCATCCTAAAATCTGCATAGCTTTCAAACTTGGCTTCAAATAAACTGATTTTATCGCTGTTAAATTGAGCACTTTCAAATATCGCATCTCCCTTAAATTGAGCTCTCAAGAACGTAACCAACTGATCATCGAATCTGGCTTTGCTGAATCTGCTGGATTCGCCGTTGAACTTAGCTTCTCTGAAGTCCGCATCGCCTTTAAACAGGGCTTTGCTGAAGTCCACATCATTATCGAACTGGGCATTTTTGAAATCTACATCGTTACCAAATTTGGTATTTTCAAAATTAACATCACTGTTGAAATTAGAATGCTTGAAGCTAACCCCCTCTATGAATTTTGTGCCCTTAAAATTAACTGTCTCACGAAAAATACTTTTATCTAATTGTATTATTCCCCGAACTTCAGAGTTGATGATTGTTATTGATGAATTTATTTCCGTCTCTTTTTTGTTCCAGTCGCCCTCGATAATTACATAGTCATAATTTATATTCTCTCCTTGTTCGATCTTCTCTAATATACTCGCTATTTGTACTGTGTCTGGATGGTCTGATGTACCTTGAGATAGACCCAACGATGCCAACAAGACAAAAGCTATTATCCCACTTGCCAAGTCTTTCATTAATTCTCTGTATTATCTCTTTTCCGCAAAAAAGGTTCCGACTTTATCACATCTTTATGAATCGCTCACAGCTTGTGCAGATTTGCGATCACAATTTAGTTTTTAGATAATTTTCAAGGAAGTTGGACGATATAAGTAGATCTTATTGCTAACGATCTTCGCTCTTATAATCTACATAACAACATACTGTATTATGATTGGGCAATTTTTATATTGCCCATGGATTTTATAGGCGCTCAAATACTGGTACAAAAAATAAAATTTAAATACAATGGATTACAAACAGCTCATGTATGATGTCTACCACTAAGTCAGTCATTTTTCTGGTAATGATATGTATAGGAATCGTAGGTGGGACCGACGATACGCGACACTCTGAAACATCACAGGATCATATCTCTGCAGTCTTGATACGGGAAATGATAGACAATCAAGAAGAAATAATTCTAGATAATTTTGTAGTTGAGGGGGATCTCAATCTGAGACGGTTGGATCAAGTGGGATGTTTGCACTTCAACAATACTATTTTTCAGGGATCTGTCGATTTTGGGAATGTGCATTTTATTGATCGTATCTATTTTAATGGCGCTCAGTTTGATGGTGATGTGGACTTCGAAAATGCTCAGTTTGATGATGATGTGGGCTTCGAGAACACTCAGTTCGATGATGATGCGGACTTCAGCGAAGCTCAATTTTATGGTGATGTAAACTATTCAACAGCAAATTTTGGTGGCGATGCGTGTTTTATTCAAACTCAATTCAACGGAAATGCTTACTTTTTTGATGTTCAATTTGAAGGGGATGCTGAATTCACTCTGGCTCAGTTCAATGGTGATGCTTGTTTTTGGGGGGCTCAGTTCGACGATTCCCTTGATACACTTGGCGCTGTATTCAACGGATGTACCGACTTCTTGGATGTAACACGTCCAATTCCCACGAGATCAGGAGAAGTAGTAAGAATATCGCGAGATTGCTGCTGGTAAAGCATGAGATATTCTCATTGTGTTCGGGGGGGGGGTCTTACCCCCAATCCAAAACTATTGTAGATATCTAATAAACATTTTTTATGATTAAACATTGTGGCTGTTGCTTGGGATGGGTGCCCTAAGAATGAATGCTCTTCTTATTTTTCCCGTTCGGGCTTCTCCCGAAGTCTTCTATACATCATCATTCACTATAAATTTCTATGTCATGGTCAATTATGCCATCAACACACGATTCGTTTGGCATCTAATCTATCCGGTGAGAATGATTTAATTCCTGTGAGTTTCGGCTGTCCTCATAGTTATTCCTACGAGGTCCTTTGCCTTTGGGATCCCTACATCTAAAAAGTCTAAATCGCCTTTCTTTAGGCCTCAGCTCTACTTCGGCTCCTCGTCGCTGGCCTTGAAGCTATCATCCTCGTCGTCAAACCAGACCTGCTTTCCGCCCTGGAGCAGGTTCAGGATGGAGATGAAGTTCTCGTGGGATAGATCGTAAAAAACTCGCTCATCCTCTCCAAAGGAGAGGCCGATGTTCCCCCTCCGATCCTCCTCGATCTTCCACTCCGCCCAGTAGTCGGTGATTCTCTTCCAAGACATGATCTTACTTTGGCCATTTATCATATATATTTATTTTTTATATCTTGCCGGTTTTACGCCTTTTTGAACCTTTTTTGGCCCCTTTAATCCAAACGGGCGCTGTAGAAGTTGGCGATCTCGAAGAAACGGGCCTCGCCCAGGCCGGCCCTCCCGCTGAACCGGGCCCTGCCGAAGTAGGCGTATCCTCCGAACTCCGTCCCCCCGAAGTCCGCATCGTCCCTGAACTTCGCCCCTCCAAAGCAGGCTTCGTTCCTGAACTTGGCGCCTTTGAAGTCGGCATCGTCGACGAACTTGGCGTAGCTGAAGCCCGCCAGCTTTCTGAACTCGGCCCCCTCGAAGTCGGCTCTGCCCCTGAACTGGTCGCCGGAGAAGTAGACTCTGCCGTCGAACCGGGCGTCCTTGAAGCTGGCGTTGCCCCCGAAGCTGGTATACAAAAACGCCACATGATTTTCGAACCTCGCCTCCGCGAAGCTGGCGTTTCCGGCTATGTCGGTGCCAGCGAAGTTCACTGGCCCGCCGAAGACGGTCTTATCGAAGCGGATGTCTCCCCTGATCTCTGAGTTGGTGATGCTTATCGGCGATGATATGAGCCTCTCCTCCTCTGCCAGGACGGGGAGATTGATCCCAGATCCTTCGCTCATGGCCGATCCGGCCCCGAGCCCCGCCCCCAGCTTCGGCGCCAGGTCCAGGCCGATCTCGCTGAGGTTCAGGTCTCCCTCGACGATGAGGTTGTCGATGGATACGGCCTCTCCCCTCTCGATCCTGGCCAGGATCTCGCTTGCAGCCACCACCTCGCGGGCTTGAGGCGAGCCTGCCGAGGCGCTTGCTGCCAGAAGGAGCGCTGCCAGGATCAGGGCCGGGATAGTTCTCATGAGCGTCGGTCTCCTGAGTTGCGTCTGTAACGATCTGCAAAAAAGCTTTTGACGTCTCTTCACAGTCCCGCTCCCAGGCCTCTCGCCCTGGTGAAGGCCTCTTCAGCCTCTTTTCGTCTTTCGAGCTTTTCGAGGACGAGCCCCTTGTTCTGCCATGCTTCGGCAAGATCCGGGTTCAGGGTCAGGGCCTCCTCCAGCCGTTCGAGAGCCTCCTCGTACCTGCCGAGCTGGTACAGGGCCAAGCCCCAGTTGTTCCAGGCGTGGACGTAGAAGGGGTATATCTTGACGGCCCTCTCGCAGCATCGGGCAGCCCTCTCGTACCTTTCCCGGTCCGCGAGGATGAGGCCCATCGACATCCAGAAGTCGGAGTTTTCGAGGATGAACTTTTTGACCGCAGCAAGGGCAACTGCCGACGCGAGGACGAGGGCGACGACGATCATGAGGAGCGGGTCCATGCCCGGTTGTGGGCTTTGACCTTCAATATACTTTATGCAGAGTCTCGGATCTTCCAGCCCAAACGAGGCCGCAGATTTAAATTGGCGGAGGTTGGACCTGATACCGATCGCACCATGCAGAGCAAGAACGACTCCATCGGCTCGAAGGGGAGGCTTTTGCACGGCAAAAGGCACCTCCACCTTCACGCTCACGGTCCCGCCGATCCCGCCCTTCTCGCCGCCGAGAGGGGGGTCTGGGCCGTTAAAGTATCCTTTCTCGCGCTTCTGGCGACGGCCCTGGTCCAGGTGGCGATAGTCCTCTTCTCCGGCAGCATGGCGCTCCTCGCTGACACCGTCCACAACCTGGGCGACGCAGCGACGGCCGTCCCCCTCTGGGTCGCCTTCAGGCTCGGCCAGCGGCCCGCCACCGATCGGTTCACATACGGCTACGGCCGGGCTGAGGACCTGGCGGGGCTTTTCATAGTCCTGATGATAGTCGTGAGCAGCCTGTTCACCGGTTACGAGTCGGCGATGAGGCTCTTTTCTCCCCGGCCCGTCGGCTTTCTCTGGGCGGTGGTCCTGGCGTCGCTGATCGGATTTCTCGGAAACGAGGCTGTGGCCGTCTTTCGGATGAGGGTGGGCCGGGAGATCGGAAGTGCGGCCCTGGTGGCCGACGGCCACCACGCCCGGGCCGACGGCCTGACTAGCCTTGCGGTCCTCGTCGGCGCCGTCGGCGTCTGGGCGGGCTACCCCCGGGCAGACCCCCTGGTGGGTTTTCTCATCGCCGTCGCCATACTTCGGATCGGCTGGAGCTCCGGGCGGGTGGTCCTGACGAGGCTGATCGATGGCGTCGACCCCGAGGTCACGGGCGAGGTGAGGGAGGCCGCCGCCCGGGCCACCGGCGTTGAGGAGGTGGCGGGGGTTAGGGTGAGGTGGCTTGGCCACCGGCTCCACGCCGAGATCGACGTGATCGTCGATCCCGACCTCACCGTCGATGAGGGTCACGATATCGCAACGGAGGTCGGCCACCAGCTCCTCCACAGCCTACCGTACTTATCGGACGCCACGGTCCACGTCGATCCGCCTCGAGCTCCCGGAGAGGCTTACCATCGGGTGGAGAACCACCGCCACGACGATCTGCGAGAACACTCTCATCGTTGACCCCTTCAGCCGAAAATTGCGGGAAAGTGATAATTACCAATAGGTCCAAACCTGGCAGTTATGACCGAAGAGATCTCTTTCAAAAACCAGGTGACCTGGACGGAGGGGGCGAAGGGCGAGATCGCCTTTCCTTCCGATCACTCAATCGAGTTCGCCCTGCCCGCGGAGTTTGGCGGGGTCGGGGGGTTTCTGTCGCCAGAAGACATATACGTCGCCGCCGCCAACGCCTGCGTCCTCACCACCACCATTGCGAGGGCGAAGAAGCACGATGTCACCCTTCTATCCTACAAATCGGAGGCGTCAGGGGTTTTGGAGAGGGTGGGGGACGGCCGGGAGATGACCAAAATCGAGATTAAGGTCCGACTGGCTGCTGACAGCGATCCCGAGAAGATCATGGAGATGCTCGCGGACGTCGCCGGAAGGGTGCCGGTCATCAGGTCGATGAGCACCTCGGTGAGCATCGATTTTGAGGTGGAGTAGGGATGAGGCCCATCCTTTCGATCTTCGTCGCCATGGCGACGGTGCTCTCGGTCTTCCCGGCGGGATGCCTGGGAGATGAGGGCGGCGGGTCCGAGGGCGCGGACTCTCTGAAGGTGACGTTGGGCTTTGCCTCCTTCCCCGAGAAGTACACCTGCGAGGGCGAGAACCTCTCGCCGCCGGTCGAGATCGACGGGCTTGACGAGTCCGTCGCGTCGGTGGCCATGATCCTGGAGGACCCGGACGCCCCTCTGGGAACTTTCGTCCACTGGCTGATCTGGAACCTGGAGCCGTCGGCGACGATGCCCGAAGGCATACCGCCGGAGGGCGAGGTCTCGGATCCGGCGGGAGCGGTCCAGGGCACGAACGGCTTCGGGCTGATCGGGTACTATGGACCATGTCCCCCGCCGGGCCAGGTTCACAGGTACGTCCTCAAGGTCCGCGGTCTTGATGCCATCCTCGACCTCGCGCCGGGTTCCGGAAGGGCAGACCTGGAGGCGGCGATGGAGGGGCGCGTCCTCACGTCGGGCGAAGCCGTCGCCACCTACGGCCGGTGACGGTGACGGTTTGCAGGTCTTCAGTCGGCAGGTTCAGGGTCAAACGCCAGCTCAGCGTTCGCCCGCGGCCTCGACCCTCGTTTCGGGATAGCGGCAGCGGAGGCGGGGTACGATCCGAGGAACCTGCCTCTGGTAGTCGTGATAGGCGTCGCCGAACTTCTCGGCCAGCGTCCTCTCCTCGTGGACCGATCCCAGGTAGAAGTAGGCGGTGGCGATGAGGTAGAGGACGAGGAGGTTTTCGGTCATGATGGGGGAGAGCCAGAGGAAAATCAGGGAGAAGAGGAAGAGCGGGTTTCTCACCCTGCAGTAGACGCCCTCGATGATCAGCTCGTCTGCACCCTCGCCCTCGCCGTCGTCGGGCCTGATCCCAAGAAACCGCAAGGCTCCGGCCTCAAGGACGGTCTTTCCGAGGGCGAGGGCTGCAAGGACCTGCCCGAAAACCATGATCCATCGCCAGGGCGAGGGGACGATGGATAGGACCTCGCCAGGAAAGAGATAGAATAGGTACAAAAGCGGGAAGAGGGTGGCCGCCGCCAGGATCGAGTAAGCGAGCCGGTACCAGCGCACGGCTCTCCTGCCGAAGGCCCGCCGGGCCCGGCTTTTCGCCCGAGTGCCCGCAAGAAGGCTGTGGACGGCGGCAAAGCCGACGAGGTATAGGGCGAGGATGAGGGTCGAGTTCGAGAACATGCCGGGCACCTTTTTGAGACGGTCTTCTTTTTTTTATCTCTTCTTTCACTTCGTTCGCCTTCACCGGCCGGGGCAGACCCTCCCCTGCCAGGGCACCATCCTCGGAACTTGTCTCTGATAATCGCGGTACTCGTCGCCGAACTGGGCGAGGAGCCTCCTCTCCCAGTGCAACGACCCCAGGTATAGGTAGATCGTGATCATGACGTAGAGGATCAGGATGTTCGTCGTCATGAAGGGGGTGAGCCAGATGAGGAGAAAGCCGGATAGCAGGAACGGGTCTCTCATCCAGCAGTATATCCCCCTCGGAGCCAGAGCTTTCGCCTCCGACGACCGGGGCCCCGCGAGCTGGAGCGGGACCTTGAACCGGTGGGGCCCGTCGGTGAAGGCCCTGAGGGATAGAAGCCCCGCCAGGACCTGGCCTGCCACCATAGCCCACCGCCAGGGCGAAGGGACGACGTAGAGGACTTTTCCGGGGAAGAGGTAGACGAGGTACACCAGCGGCAGGACCGTCAACAGGGCGGTGAAGGAGAAGATGACCGGGTACCACCGGCTCGTCCGATCTCCCAGGACCTTCTGGGCCCTTCTTTTGAAGGGGAGGCTCGCCATGAGGCTGTGGATGGCGGCAAAGCAGGCGAGGTAGATGATGAGGACGAGGGCGCTTTCTTGGGGCGACATTGACATTTTATTTGTTGGGATAGTATTTGGTAATTTGGGGGTGGTGCTGGGGCGGTGCCCACCTGCGGCTAAATCCAGGCGAGATAGAGGACGATGTTCACCACCAGCGGAACGAAACCCAGCACCAAAAACAGGTGGGCGCGCCGGAGCTGCCGGTGCTTGTAGGCGACCATCTCCTCGTACATCGAGCGCGCCAGGTCCGGCGAGGAGAGGTTCGTCTTGTAGGTCTCCGGCTTGAAAACCCGGACCGCAAAGCGGAGGCTCGTGAGCCAGAGAACGATGGGAAGCACGAAGAGGAGGACGAGCAGCCAATCATTCGCGCCTTCCACCACCAGGCTCTCCTTTAGATCGCTGAAGGAGATGGCGGCGAAGTAGATCGCCTGGATGAGGCTGGTGACGGAGATCAGCTGCTTTGCCGCCTCCTCCAGGGCGCCGACCGACTCCTTCGCCGCGGACCGGGCCGTCTCCAGCCAAAACCGGTCCAGCCTCGTTAGCGATCCTCCCCGGACCGGCTCGTTGTCGTCGCCTTCGCTCACCGTCAACCCCTCCTCGTCACAGCGTCTTCTTTCTTCACCCGCGATAGCCAGATCTTGTTCTCGGTCCCGCAGTATGGGCACTCGGCGACGAAGGAGACGGCGCCCTCCTCGCCGGGCTTGGCGAGGCCGCCTCCGCCCTCGATATGAGCGCGCTCGTCCCAGGGGAAGACACCATCGGGGGCGGTGCAGTTGGGGTTTGCGCACTTGATCCGGATCATGATAGTTTCTCCATCGCCTTTTGCCAGACTTTATCAAACTCCGTCTCGCCCAGCTCGTCGTGCAATCGCGTAAGCCATCTGCCGACGATATCTTTTTTGGGCGACTGCAATTCTTCAAAGACGGAATACGCCAGCATCCACATCTGGACGGCTGCCACGTAGTCTTTTTCAAGTTTGGCGATTTGGCCCAGCTGGCCTATGGTGCTGGCTCCGTCGCTCTTGTCCCCCAGCTCTTGGGCGATCTTCAGGCTCTCGCCGTATAGGCGGCGGGCCTCAATGAGGTCGCCCGTGTCCTGAGCGAGGCTCCCCAGCTGGTGGAGCGTGCTTGCGACACCGCTCTTGGCTCCCAGCTCTTGTAATATCCTCAGGCTTTCGCCGTAGAGGCGTCGGGCCTCTTCGATGTCGCCCGTGTCCTGAGCGAGGATCCCCAGCTGGTGGAACGAGGCCGCGACGCCGCTCTTGACTCCCAGCTCTTTGTTGATCTTCAGGCTCTCGCCGTATAGGCGTCGGGCCTCTTCGATGTCGCCAGTGGCATAAGCGAGCCTGCCTAGCTCACCCAAAGTGGCTCCTTCTCCTTGTTTGAATTCGTATTTTCGTGCAATTTCCAGGGCTCGCATGTATGCGTCCCGCGCCCTTTCAAGTTCACCCTGGAGGTGGAATAATCGCGCCTGAGTATTAGCGAACGCGCCTTCACGGTAGTGATCTCCACAATTTTCAGCTGCTTGGATGGCTTGCTCAAGGCGGGACTTCGCCTCGCTCCAATACCCTCGCCTTAAGAGGTATTCTCGCAACGACCACATGAACCGAGTAACCATTTCCCATTCTTCAGCGGCATAAGCCCAGTCCATCCCTGCGAGGATGTTCTCATGCTCGGCCTGGAGTGCATTGTAATTATCCTTGAACTGCGATGAGTATGCCAGAAAGAGGTTGGCCGCCCGCTTGCGATGGATCTTCATCGCCTTCTCGCCAGCCTTCCCGGAGGCGTACTGGCGCATCAGCGGATGCAATCTGTAGCGCTGGAGAATGATCTCGTTTCCGGACTCGTCCAGAGCTGTTAAATCCACTGTGTCCACGAAGGACTTTCTCACAAGCTCGCTCAGGTCGTCCCGCCACTGAGGAAGGGCGTCATCCCCCGCGAAATCGGGATGGGTGCTGGCGAGTCCGATAACCTCCTCGGTGGCGGAGCTTGCGAAGGCTGCCAGTCTGTGGAGAAGCTCTTTCTCGCTCTCAGTGAGGGTGTTGTAGGAGAAGTCGAACCGCTTGGATACCTCCTTTGGCGGCGCCGCGCGGAGCCTATCTCGAATCACCGCCAGAGAATCGGTCCCCACCATCGCCGCCGCCAGCTTGATTGCCAGGGGGTGGCCATCCAGGTGGCCCGAGATCTCATCCAGAACAGTCAGATCGGATTGGGTCAAATTCTCGCCCCATCCCGACTTTCGCCGTCTCGACTCCAAGATGAATAGACGCGTCGCCTCGGAGGGCTCCATCTGGTCGATGTCGATGTGGGTTCCCTCCCGCTCCAGCGCCTCCCGGCTTGTCACCAGAGCCGCGCTCGGTTTCGGTATCCCCTCCAGGAATCGCCAGAGCGCCGGATCTTTTATCGTCTCGGCGTTGTCGACCACAATCAGGCTCGCCGTGCCCATGTTCCGCAGATAATCCAAAACCTTGTCCAGCTTCGCGTCCACCGGCAGAGTTCGAAACTCGTAGCCGAAGACGTTGACGAAGCCGTCCAATAGCTCGTTCAGTCCCAGGCTCTCGACGTCGGCAGCGCTTCGCCAGAAGACGCCGCCAGGGTAGCGCCATGCGACCCTTCGGGCAGCCTCGGCGCCCAGGACCGATTTTCCGATACCGCCCTGGCCCGTGAGGACGACCAGCTTCTCGCCGCCGAGGAGGGCGCGCATGGTTTGGACAAGCAGGCCCTTGCGCCCTTTCGGCGGATCGCCCCGGATGAACTCGCCGACGAAGTCGTACTCCTGGACCCCGAAGATCCGCTCCCTCTCGACGACGACCTCGCCCCGTATCGGACGGTCGACGATCCGGGTGCTGGTTCCATCTTCCTTCAGGACCGGGATATACTGGGCTGGAGTTCCTTCCTTGCTTTTGGGCAGATTCTTCAGAGAGGGAAGGGCCTGACGGAAGGCCTCGCCGATCTCCAGGCCCGCGCCAAGGTAGGCATAAAATCTCCGAGATAGGGCCACCGTCAGCTCCACCGGGACGGTCTCCTTCATTCCCAGGACCGCGGGGACCCCCTCCCGCCTCAGGACCGCCAAAAGGCTCGCCTCACCACCTTTTGCGGACTCGCAGGCGGAGAGGATGACGAGTTTTGTGGGCTGTTCGGGGACGGCGTTTATCATCCTCGCCAGATCCTCAGCCGCGAGAGAGTCTTCGGTCCCGTCGTCCCGCTCGAAGGCGAGGTAGCCCCCGGCCTTTTCATTTTCCAAAGATGCGGAGCATCGGCCGCATTTTCTGCTCTCGGGAGGGTTCAGGCCGGAGCAGCTCGGGCATCGCAGACCAAAGGCGCCATGACCGTCGAAGTGGACGACCTCGTAGCGCCCGAGAATCTTGGTCTGAAGCTGCTCGATCGTCGGCGGCCTGAGAAAATCCAAATGGGCGTGGGTCTCCACGGCGGAGAGGCCGCTATACAGCGCCCACTGGTCGGCGATCTCCGGAAGCTCGCTCTGGTCCAGGGGTCGGGATACAATCACCAGAATGCGGAAGGGCGCGTCTTCCGCTGGCTGCGTGGGGTCGGGCGGTGGCATGGCCAAGGTCGTTCACCTATTTTCAGTTCGGAGGGATTGACGTTCAGAGGGGCGCGATTCGGCGAAAACGGGCCCTCCGAAATTTCTTAGGCTCTGCCTGCTAAATATAACTTCTGCCGTCGGCGGTCTATCGCTTGGATATTTTTTAAAAACTGGGGCCGACGATACAAGTTCGAATGTTTATATAGGGAACGAGAGGCAGGTATCTAAATAGTCCAAGACCCAAAATCCTCAGCCAGAGTCGATGGATAGGGAGGATATGGAATGGAGGCGAGAGACCCGATCGAGACAGACGCTTCAGACGAGCCCTACAAAAAAGCCCTCCGGCTGGAGTACTTCACCTTAGCCTACAACGTCGCCGAGGCCGCGGCCTCCATCGTCTTCGGAAGCATGGCCGGGAGCATCGCCCTCATCGGCTTTGGGATGGACAGCATTGTCGAGTCCCTCTCGGGCCTCATTCTGATATGGCGGCTCAAAAAGCACCGGGCGGGCTCGGAGGAGGAAGAGGAAAAGATCGAGAAGAGGGCCGAGAGGTTCGTCGCAGTGACCTTCTTTCTCCTAGGATCTTACATCCTGTTCGAGTCGGCGGGAAAGCTGGTCGAGGGAGAGGTTCCCGAGCCCTCAATTCCGGGGATCGCTATCGCCCTCCTCTCGATGACGATAATGCCGATCCTCGCCCGCAAAAAGTACGACCTGGGGGTTGCGATCAAAAGCCGGGCCCTCATCGCCGACTCGAAGGAGACCCTCGCCTGCGCCCTCCTCTCGGTGGCGTTGCTTTTAGGGCTCGGCGCGAACTACCTTTTCGGTCTCTGGCAGGCCGATCCCATCGTGGGCCTCTTGATCGTCGCCTTCCTCTACAAGGAGGGTCTGGAGGGGTGGAAGGAGTCCTCCGAGTGAAAGCGCTGGTGGAAGGGGGTTTCATTCGACCGTCCGGAACCTCTCGACGGCAGTTTTCGTGTGCTCCGCGAAGACCTCCACAATCCGTGGATTTTCGCCCATACCCTGCAGGTTTAAATCGACCTCGAAGCCCGCCCTCTCGAAGGCGCTCTTCCAGGATTTGGGGTCGTCTCCTGCCATCTCCTTTTGGGCGTGGCCTCCTGCCACCACCAGAAACGGCATCAACCTCACTTTGGCGACCCCTGCCGCCCTCACATCGGCCATCGCCTCTTCGAGCCCCGGAAATCCGTCGATAGTCCCCAAAAAGACGTTCTTGTGATCCCGTTCAAGGACCCGCGCCATCCGGGAGTAGGCGGAGTTGGCGGGGTGGTCGGTCCCGTGGCCCATCAGGACGACGGCAATTTCCTCTGGGTCTCGGAGGCTCTTTTTGACCTCACCGTCGACGGTGACTCGATCGAACTCCGGGGCGAGGGCTTCTGATACAGCATCGAAATCCTGGCTGCTGGCGAGGAGAGGCAAGCCCATCTCCAAATTTCGGAACCCGAACTTTCCCCGGACGGACCCGAGGGCCGAGACGAGAGCTGCCGCCTCGTGAAACTCTGACCCCGAAGCGATGTGGAGGGACTGGACGACAACATTGGTGTGCCCCTCGTCGTGAAGCTCGGCCAGAGCCGTCATAGGGTTGTGGACATAGGCCCCCTCATCTTGCGCCAGCTTTCGCCTGATGAAGTTGGAGGTGAAGGCGATCGTTATCTTCGATCCCGGAAACTCGCGCTTGTAGACGGTTCTGATCTTCCTGTAGGTCTTCCTCGCCTCGGCGTCGAGGCTCCCATAGGCCACCAGGATGAAGGCTGGTGATTCCTGGGTCTTCAAGTCTTCATACCTCCAATCTTCGGAATATAACCATTCTAATAATAATAGTTACTGGTTATAGGGATGGAATATGTCCCATCTATTCTCCGTGGGATCTGAATTCCGGGTTGGACTCGAAAGTATTTCTGACACCGGATTTTCGATGGGCGTAATTCAAGGTCGTGATTGCGGACCATTGAAAATCGCAATCCATTGGTGAATTAGTTGCGATCCAATAAACTCAATGCATGAAGCTGGTTTTAGGGATTTGTTTCAATGGCCTGGCACCCACGACCTAATTCAGACCTCAAAGAACTTCTCTGAATAATTAAAATGTTGCTAGAAGTATACCATTATCAGTCTCTAGCCACCACAACACCAAAAACTATAAGATACTAAACCTAATAAGCAAGCTATAGGCCATGTTGGCCGACTAAGGAGGTAAAAATTTGGAACACAAATCGATATTGTTGGTAGCTGTTTATTTTTTGATCGCAAGTGCATATGCTTATGAGGGTACGCCTCAGGTAAAGCTCATTATAGAAGGCCCTACAGATCAGTACTCGTCTTCCGACTGCACAGATACAGGTTCGGTCTCGTATTTAGTTCGAGTTTATAATATTGGAACCGATTCCACTGCGAAAAATATGGATATAAATCTGTTTGGAATGAACTTGCATGTGGCGGATTACCGGGACTGGCTTGGGAATATGGGGGCGCCTAATGTTCTAGTTACTGGTCCAGGTTCGTTATACGATCCGGATTGGGCTATGACCTGGTATGTTGGAGATCTGAAATATGAAGAAGAAAAAGACCTCTTAGTGACGTTTTGTCAGTTGAATGATTTTAACACCATTAGTGGCAGCGCTTGGTATGAGGGAGCTTCGGACACTGTGAGAGCTAAAAAGACGGAGTGGATGTATTAAAACGTTCCTTTGGCAACAAGGTGCGAACTCCACCACAAGATGGTTTCGAAAGATCTTCGAATCCAGGATTGTCTTCTCATCCATCTCCCGGCTGTTTAAAGGAGTGTTCCGGGTCGGAGGTCAATCGGTACTATCAGAATTTTCTTTTTGATCATTGGATATGTCTTTTTGCCGCTCCCCTAGTGAATCTCTTGGAAAGCTCTGAGGGACTATGTGAGGACCCAGTCTGGCCGATGGCGGCGGCGATGAATATCATGTCCAAGATCTCGCCTCTGGTGGCACCAGCTCATCGGGCGGCGTTTATTAGGGCCTTGAGGCACTTCTCAGCTCCGGATCCAGCTAGTAGAGGCGCTGGTGACCATCTCTTCAGTCCAGGCGTCCAGGCTCTCCGGCCTCATGGCGTAGAAGTCCTTGAGGCTTGAGAATACGAAGAACTCGGGCCTCTCCCTCATGATCCTGAGGATCGGCGGAACGCTGCCGAAGAACTCTTCGCTGTCCTCCAGGATATCCTCCCTAATGGAGTCGGCGATATCCAGGAACTTTCGGATCAGGTCCCTATTTTCAGGCTTCATCACCTTTCAGTCCGTCTGGCAGAAGATAAAACCTATCCGGAGATTCTGTATCAGTCCGAAAGGCTTGTCATTGTGACCATCGGCCCCGAATAAGCCGTTCCTCCTCTCGGAGCCGCTCCTCTTCCCTCTCCCTCCTCCTCGCACCCGAGATCAGGATGATGGCTGCGATTATGACCGATCCGAAGAGGGCGGCAGAGGAGATCAGAACAGCAGATATCACCTTCTCAAAGAGTCCGCTGCCGACCGCCAGGACCACCTCCGGCCCCTCTCCTCTTCGGGAATACCAGGCCGTCATCCTGTAAGTGCCGGGATGGTCGATGGCAAAGGCGGCGATCGATCTGCCCGAGCGACCGCCGAAGCTGTAGCTAAAGCTTCCCTTTGGCGTGCTGAGATCCACCTTTTCGCCAGAAGAGAGGTCTGTCACCTCGATCTCAAGCCCTGCAGGGACCGCGTCTCCCGTCGAGTACAGCCTGCCACCAACGACGCTCAGGTTCTCGTAGAAGATGGTGTACTCGCCGACCTCCGAGAGGTCGAGGTCTTTTGTACCCGGAGCCGTCATCTGGATGAAGTCGTCGCCGATCTCCGATATCGCCGAAAAGACGGTCCATCCGAAGATCAAAAATCCGGCCACCACGATCAGGGCTGCGAGGACCAGATCCCGTCGGCCCGAAGAGGCGAGCGATACAGGCACGTTCTATCCCTCCCTAATCCCGATGGTCGATGAACCTATATGAAATATTTGAATTTGGCCGCCGTCCGTCACTCAGCGGCCCGAACCCGAGCCCACAGCCCATCAGCCCACGAGATCGTAGCGACGATACCCGTCCCCGTCGATCTCGACCAGGGCGAACTCTCCCGACGGCGAGATCACGCTCTTGCCCCTCTCCCCCTCGTGGAGGAGCTGGTAGTCCGCAAGGTCGATCTCGACCCTTTCATCGAGCTTTTCGAGGATCTCTCCCCTGGCCATCGACCCCGCGCCGGGCTGGACCGTCCCTGAGAAGAAGGCGGCAGAGCAACCGCTCCCGTAGGAGCCGAGGCCGATCCGTTGGCCGGGGACGAGGAGGTTTTTCTCCAGAAGGCTCGCCAGACCCAGGTATATCGAGCCGGTGTAGATATTTCCCACCACCGAAGATATGAGGGTCGAGGGTTTGACCATCTTTTCGTAGGCCTCCAAAAACTTCGCCGACTTCGAGAACCTTCTCTTGTAATCGCCCTCCGCCGAGAGGCGCTCCTTCTGGCCCGAAAAGTCCTCGGACCTCGGCTCCGGCCCGATCTCCTCCTCCACCTCCCGCCACCGGGGAAGATCCCTCCACTCCCGCCGGAGTATCGAGGCGGCCGCGTACTCCGCCATCCGGGGGTAGGGGATGTGAAATATCATGTGGTCGAGGTGGTCTGATGTGCATTCGCCTCCAGCAAGGCGGATCATACCGCGGGCGAGGGCTTTTTTCTTGTAAGAGTAGAAGGCTCCGTCCATCGCCGCCAGGTAGCAGAGGTTGCTGTACTTGCCGTTCACAACAGCGCACCTCATCCCGATGGGCCTGAAAAAGTCGTTCTCGTCCCGTGTGAACACCCCCATGACGGGGTCGAGGGCCAGAAGCTTCGGGTTTCTTTTGACCAGGAGGGCGACGGAGCCCGCCCCCTGGGTGTACTCGCCAGGAGAGTTCAGCTCGTACCGGGCGATGTCCGTCGCCACCACGATCCCCACACGACCACGGCTCTCGCCGGACTCGCCGTCAGCATCGTCGAAATCATTCTCATCCTCCTCGGCCTTCAGCCAGTAAGCCACGTTCTCCAGGGCGTGGGTCGCCGCTATACAGGCCGACTTGAACTCGACGGTGGAGCACTCCTGGAAGGTGCCGGGGCCAAAGACCCGCTCCAGCATCCCGATGACGTAGGTTCCGATCGCCTTCGCCTCGTCGACGCCGGACTCGGTCCCGATGTAGATCCTGCCGACATCCTCTGGCAAGAGGTCGTTTTTCCGCATCAGATCGAGGACTGAAGATGCGGCCATGGTGGCGGCGTCCTCGTGGGCGTCGGGGACGGCCATCCTCTCGACGCCGATCCCCCGGGCGAGCTTCGCTGGCTCGATCCCTCTCGCTTGCGCGAACTCGCCGAGGGTCGATATGAAGAGCTTGGGCACGTGGACTGCGATGTCGTCGATCCCGACGGATGATTTTGTTTTTGTCATGATGATCTCCTCAGGTGAAGGGCATGCCCACGGTGGTTCGCTTCGATCGTATTTATCGCCTCGGTTTCGTCCCAACGTCAGGCAAGAGCTATATCCCATCCGATCTTGGCCTTCTCCGAGGCGTTGAACGTGCTGGAACAGATCGAGCAGCTGGTGGAGAGGTTTGAGGGCCTGAAAGAGAGGGAGCAGAACGATGCGGCCGCGATGCTGAAGAGGTATGCTGGGGGCGAGATGGATTTGGAGGAGCTCCACTACGCCCTTCTGGACGAGGGGCTTATACCGATGCCCTCAAGATGCACCATGTATCACAAGCCGAAAACGAGCCCCGAGGCGGAGGAGGCCCTGAGGTCCATCATCAAAGAGAAGATTCCGGGCCTTTTATGACGCCTTTGATCTTTTCGCAAAAACCGATCCTTCATTTTTCCCTTCCACTCTTCCATCCCCCCACTTCCCTCCCTCTCTTCGATAGGTCTTTCGCCGCTGTATTCTCCGGTTTCTGGACGTTTTAAATAGAATCCGATCCGAACTCTATCATGAAATTGTTCAGAGGAGATGAGATGGCCCCGGAAGTTGTGAAGATCCCGAGCATGGAACGGAGGGAGTACGACCGGCTGATCGAAGAGGAGCACGTATGCAGGATCGCCTTCAAGGGGGACAGGTACCCTTACATCGCCCCCTTCGTCTACGTCTTCGACGGCCGGTTCATGTACTTCCTCTCGACGAAGTACGGCAAAAAGATCGATTTCTTCCGGGAGGACCCTCACGTCTCGGTGGAGGTGGAAAGGTTCTCTCCTGACCTCTCCAGCTATCGCTTCGTCACCTTGCGGGGCCGCCTCGTCGAGGTCGGCGACCCTGAAGAGAAGAGGGCGGTCCGGGAGCGGTTCGTCGACCTAATCCGAAGAAAGAACCTGTCAAGAAACGTCCTTTTCGCCCTCGGCCACTCTCCCACTGACCCCCTCGACTCGATCGTCGAGGAGGAGAGGTCGATCGTCTGGAAGCTCGTCGACGTCGAGAAGATCGTGGGGCTGAAGGACGGGGAGAAAATTTGAACCTGCTTCAACCGCTCATGGGAAAGATGGGCAATCCTGTCCTCTTCATCGCCGTCCTTCTTCTCCTGGCGGTTTTCTTCATCACCGCAAGCCCTCAGCCACGTCCCCGTGATCCCCAAGGGAAATGACGTCCTCTCCGAGGCGATGGTCGTCCCGAACCCTGCCAAGTCCTGGGCCTTCTACGGCCACCTCAAGGAGGCAGGTGAGGTCCAGTACGACAGGTTCGACGTACACAAGGGCGAGAGGATCCTCGTCAGCCTCTACGCCTCCGCGGACCCCGAGGAGCGGGACTTCCTCCCAAGCCGAGCCCTCATGTGACCTGGGATCGAGAGCCAGGGCCTTCTGGCAGCTCCGGTGGAAGTGCCAGATGGGGCAGGCGTCACGGTTCTTGAGGGAAGGCAACCCGAGAGGGTCACCTACGAGCCCTTCGGGCCGAGCAGCTTCCACAGCCTCGGATTCATCGACTTGAAATCTCCCACGACCGGGACCTATTTGGCCGTCTACGGTCAGGACAAAGGCGGCCACTATGGTGTCACCGTCGGCTACGTCGAGATTTTCTCGGTTCAGAAGAGGATTACAACCCCGATTAGGCTCGTCTCGGTCTATCACTGCAGCGGCGAGAGCCTCGCCCTAATCTTCGCGCCGGTGGCGGCGGTCATCTTCCTGGGCCTCTTTTTGATCGGGAAAAGACTTCTAGATCTCGACGCTCCCGGGCGGCTCGGCTCACTGGCTGGCCTACTTTTCCTCGCCACGGGTGGGTCGATCCTCTTTCAGATGGACCTCTCCTTGACCTAGGCGCCGGAGTTCTCCGGGGCTACGATCACCCTGGCGCTGGCGTCCGTCCCGATCATTCTCGGCTCTGTCCGCCCTGGCCATCTCCCTAGGGTGTGAGCTGAAGGCGATGGGCCGGATCGTCCTCTTCTTCGTCGGAATGATCGGGCTCTTCGTCGGTGCCGGACTTTTGGCAGGACCCCTCATGGCTTGCTGGTTCTTCGCGTAAACGAACGGTATCCTTATATATAATGAGGTCGGCAGCACTTTGCTGAGACAAAATTTATATAATGGGTTACCGGAAGTGCTTGTCTGAGGGGTAAACCGTCCGGGCGCATTCCGCCTGGATGCGGTTGATTTAAAATAATAACGAGGCTTCTTATGAATCTCAGACGGCCAAACTCCAACGAAGCGATCGGTACTTACAACCGGTCGAGAAACGTCGCCCCGATGTCGGGGATCTGCACCCGATGCGTCGACGGCTGCAGGGGCGGTTGTGATATCTGGTTATCTTCCTTCAGGGGTCGAGAGGTCCTTTATCCCGGGCCCTTCGGCGAGGTTACCGCAGGCGCGGACAAGGACTATCCGCTGGACTACTCTCACATAAACATCCAGGGTTATGCCGTCGGCGCCAAGGGCCTCCCCGAAGGGATCGAGGGCAACCCCGACACCGCCGTATTCCACGAGGTCGACACTGAGACCGAATACGGATGGGACAGAAAGGTAAAGATGAAGGTCCCGATCTTCACCGGCGCCCTCGGCTCCACCGATATCGCCGGGGCCAACTGGGAGCACTTCGCCATCGGAGCCGCCATATCCGGGATCACCCTCGTCTGCGGCGAGAACGTCTGCGGCGTTGACCCAGGACTGGTGCTGGATAACAAGGGCAAAGTCGTCAAGTCTCCTGAGATGGACAGAAGGATCGATACCTACAGGCAATTCCACCAGGGCTACGGCGAGATCCTGGTCCAGATGAACGTCGAGGATACAAGGCTCGGGACTGCAGAGTACGTTTCTTCGAAGCACGAGCTCGACACCCTCGAGCTGAAGTGGGGCCAGGGCGCAAAGTGCATCGGAGGCGAGATCAAGGTCCGATCCCTCGAAAGGGCCCTGGAGCTGCAGAAGAGAGGCTACATCGTGAGGCCCGACCCCTCTCTCAAGGAGGTCCAGCAGGCCTTCAAGGCTGGCGCCATCAAGGAGTTTGAGAGGCACTCCCGGCTCGGCTTCGTAACAAAAGAGAGCTTCCTCGAAGAGGTTGACAGGCTCAGAGACCTTGGATATAAGAGGATCACCCTCAAAACCGGCGCTTACTCCATGACCGAGCTTGCCATGGCCCTCCGCTACGGGTCAGAGGCGAAGATCGACCTTCTCACCATCGACGGCGCCCCCGGCGGCACGGGGATGAGCCCCTGGCCGATGATGAACGAGTGGGGAATTCCGACCTTCTACCTCCAGTCCTTGACCTACGAGTTCGCAGAGAAGCTCAATAAAAAAGGCCTGAGGGTCCCCGACCTCGCCATGGCCGGAGGGTTCTCCTCCGAGGACGGCGTATTCAAGGCGATCGCCATGGGCGCCCCCTACTTCAAGGCGGTCTGCATGGGCAGAGCTCTCATGATCCCCGGGATGGTCGGAAAGAACATCCAGAAATGGATCGAGGCGGGAGAGCTTCCAAAGTCGGTCTCCAAGTACGGAACCAACGCCAAGCAGCTCTTCGTCACCTATGAAGAGCTAGCCGAGAAGTACGGCGGAGACGTCGAGAAGATCCCCCTGGGCGCCATGGGCATCTACACCTACGCCCAGAGATTCAAAATCGGCCTCCAGCAGCTTATGGCCGGTAGCAGGAACTTCAGCCTGAAGACCATCTCCAGAAACGACCTGATGGCCCTCACTGAAGAGGCGGCGAAGGTATCGGGTATCGACTACGTCATGGACGCCTACAGGGACGTAGCCGAGGGCATCTTGGAGAGTTGAGGGCGAGAGCCGACCCCGTTGGGGGGCGAAGGCGGTTTGAGCCTGACTTGCCCGCCATGACGGATGTATGTGCGACAAGATCGCACATACACCAATACATTATCTTGATGCAGCTTCCAAAACCCGGCAGAAGGTGCTCTATTTTTTGTGGTATCGTCTGCACTCAAAAGAGGTATCCCCAGTCTTGAGGTTCGCCATATATAAATTTAGTATCAGGCAATCCGAATGACAACGGTCCCGTTACATAACATATCTGGTTCAAAGTAGGTCAAAAATGATATGAGTGCCGAAAACTAAAAAACTAATTTCGCGCCAAATTCGTGCTTAAGTTTTATATCTATTTTTATCAGTAACTCGAAGTAAAATGATCAACAAATACAAAAAAAATTCGTGTCAGTTTCTGCGCCGACCCTGCGCAACCTCTTCTCAGAAATGCTTATATACAAAGATCCGGCGGCAATTAGTCCATTTCGCCATAAATAAATGTAACTCATAAGATTTAACTAGGCGGTGCTGACATGGGCTTCCTCCGAACTCATTGTGATCGAGTTTTGGTAGTCAAAAAGGGTGATATAGGGATGGCAGAACTGAACCCATTTGAGATAGCTCAAGAGCAGCTGGACAATTGTGCAAAAATACTGAAGTTAGACGACGACGTCCGCGAGGTACTTCGAAACCCCATGCGTGAACTCCACGTATCCATTCCGGTCCGCATGGACGACGGTTCCACGAAGGTCTTCAAGGGTTTCCGAGTCCAGTACAACGACGCCAAAGGGCCGACGAAGGGCGGCATCAGGTTCCACCCCGAGGAGACGGTAGACACCGTCCGGGCTCTGGCCGCATGGATGACCTGGAAGTGCTCTCTTCTCGACCTCCCCCTCGGCGGAGGAAAGGGCGGCGTCATCTGCAACCCCAAAGAGCTCTCCGAAAACGAGCTGGAGCGGCTGAGCCGGGGATACATCGACAACATATGGCAGTTCATAGGTCCCAACAAGGACGTTCCGGCCCCCGACGTCTACACCACCCCTCAGATCATGGCCTGGATGATGGACGAGTACTCGAAGATCACCGGAAGCAATGAGTTTGGCTGCATCACCGGCAAGCCGGTCTGCATAGGCGGCTCCTGCGGCAGAGACGATGCGACCGCCCGCGGCGGGATGTACACCATCCGGGAGGCGGCAAAAGAGCTCGGCATAGACCTCACGAAGGCGACCGTCGCCATCCAGGGTTACGGGAACGCCGGGTGCCATGCGGGATTCCTCGTAAGAGACCTCTTCGGCTCCAAGGTGGTGGCGATCAGCGACTCCAAGGGCGGCATATACAACAAGGACGGCCTCGACCTCGACCTCGCCTGCAGCATCAAGAAAGATACCAAAACGGTGACGAACACCCCGAGGGAGACGACCCAGAAGATCTCCAACGAGGAGCTGATCGAGCTCGACGTCGACATCCTGATCACCGCAGCCCTCGAAAACGTCATCACCAAAAAGAACGCGCCGAAGGTCAAGGCCAAGATCATCGCAGAGCTCGCCAACGGACCGACGACCCCCGAGGCGGACGAGATCCTCTACAAAAACGGAGTTCACGTCATCCCCGACTTCCTCTGCAACGCCGGCGGCGTCACAGTCTCCTACTTCGAGATGGTCCAGAACATCGACAGGTACTGCTGGGACGTCGGAGACGTCTACACGCGGCTGGACGACAGGATGACCCGGGCCTACCACACCGTCCTTGACACCTCCAAGGCCTACAACATAAACATGCGCCAGGCAGCTTATGTCGTCGCCGTCAACCGCGTCGTCGAGGCGATGAAGATGCGCGGCTGGATCAAGATGGCATAGATCGGGTTCTTCTACTCGAGTCTCCAATCCAAAGCGCTTAAGAAGCGGCGGGGAGGACGATGGCGGTCCTTCCCATCATCGTCTATTTTTTAGATCTCTTTTTAGAGCAGTTGACGCTACAGAGCGGCGATCCTCTTCGAATTATCCCGGGTCTCCAAGGAAGTGACTCCCCTCCAAAACCCGGAGATTCTGACCTTCGCGCCGATCTGCCCGAAGGAAATAAGCTGCCTTTTGGGGTAAATATAATCTTTTCCCTCCAGAATGCACCTCCAAAACAGAAAATTGCCAGCAAATGGATAAGAGATATATAAAGAGAGGGAACATAGCAGATAATTGTAAAAGTTCGCCCTGGAGGAACGAAGAGATGAAACTGAACCTCACCGCTGAGATATGGGAAGGGAACCAAGCGTACATCTCGAAATGCCCGGAGCTGGGGGTATCGAGCTGTGGAGCCACGCCCGAAGAGGCACTGGATAACCTGGAGGAAGCTGCCTGGTCTTATCTCGACGATGCTGAAAGTCGGGGGATCATCGCCGACGTCGAGGCGGCAGTCGCTTCGCCCCACAAGTTCGCCTCGATGATCGAGCTGGTCAGATAAAAAATTCCGATACCAAGTCGACGCTTTTCAACGATCTGGCGGCAACATACCCTGGGGAAGGCGATAGGCCAGGTAGACGCCTCTCCCCTGATCCGGCCATTCTCTTTGGGAATTAAATGCCATCAGGCAAAGCCATCTAGCTCGTGCAGGCCTTCTTCTCCTTCCCCTCGCCTCTGCCCAGGGTCGGGTTGAAGGCCTGGGGCGACGTCTCCACCAGCTTATGCCAGTTATCCCGCTCCCAGAGCATGGCGGATCGGTCCTCCTCGGGGATGAACTGGCGGAGCCGGAGGGCCAGGGTCTCCCAGTTGACATCGTGGCCGTCGAAGTCCGGGCCGTCGACGCAGGCGAACTTCGTCTCGCCCCCCACCTCGACCCGGCACGCTCCGCACATCCCGGTCCCGTCGACCATGAGGGGGGTGAGGCTGACGATCGTCTTGACGCCATAGGGCTTGCTGGCCTTGGAGGTCTCCATCATCATGAAGGGGCAGCCGTGGACGAAGATCCGATCGACCTTCTTACCCGCCTCCAGGTATCGAGAGATGAAGTCGTTTGTCCACCCCTCCTCGCCACAGCCGCCGCTTCCCGCGAGGACGTGAAGCTCGTCGCTTGCATCCCTCAACTTATCCTCCCAGAAGATGAACTCCCGGCTTCGCCCCTCGACGGCGGTTATGACGTAGTTTCCTGCCTCTTTCAGCGCCTTTATGAGGGGCATGCTGGGCCCGATGCCGAAACAGCCGCAGGCGCAAATGACCGTCCCGAAGTTCTCGATCTCTGTCGGTTTTCCCAAGGGACCTGCGAGGTTCATCACGGAGTCGCCAACCTTCAGGGTGCCGAGCTTCATGGTGCTGGTCCCGAGGACGTAGAATACTATCTCGATGGTCCCTTCCTCTTCATCCCAGCCAGCGAGGCCCATAGGTATCCTCTCGCCGGTCTCGTCGACCCTGATAATCACAAACTGGCCGGGGAGAGCGGCTTTCGCCACCTTGGGCGCTTTTATCTTGAGATAGATGATGTTGGGGACTAGAGCTTCCTTCTCTACTATCTGGTACATCTTCAGTCACCTCCCGCTTTGCTGAGCTTTACGGCACAAACTTTTAACTCCGGTATCTTGGCCACGGGGTCGAGGGCGGGGTTTGTGAGGACGTTCGTCGGCGTCTCGGCGAAGTGGAAGGTCATGAAGGCCACCCCCTCCGACGACTTCTCCGTCATCTTCGCCTTCGCCCTGACGGTCCCCCTCCTCGACGAGACCTCTACTATGTCGCCGTCCTCTATACCGAGAGCCTGCCCGTCCTTCGGGTTGATCTCCACCAGCTCTTCGTTCCTGAGGTAGTTCAGTCCTGGGACCTTCCTGGTCATGGTGCCGGTATGGAAGTGGCAGAGGATTCTGCCGGTGGTGAGGATGAAGGGATATTCATCGTCGGGAAGCTCCATGGAGGGGCGGTAATCGACCACCGAAAAGAGGCCTTTACCTCGGGTGAACCCGGTTTTGTGAAGGTATGCCGTTCCGGGATGGTCAGGGGTAGGACAGGGCCACTGAAGGCCGGCTTCTTCGATCCTGCCGTAGCTTATCCCGCCGTAGCTCGGGGTGAGGGAGGCGATCTCGTCCATGATCTCTGACGGACCAGAATAAGAGAACTCTTCCCCATAGCCCATCAACCTCCCGATCTCCGATATGATCATCCAGTCGGGTTTGGCGTCACCCGGAGGCTCCAGCACCTCTCTCACCCGCTGGACCCGTCGTTCCGTATTGGTGAAGGTCCCGTCCTTCTCTGCGAAAGAGGTGGCGGGAAGGACGACGTCCGCGAGGCTGGCGGTCTCCGAGAGGAATATCTCCTGGACCACCAGAAAGTCCAGCTTCTCCAGGGCCTCGGTCACGTGGGTTGAGTCCGGATCGCTGATCCTGGGGTTCTCGCCGATGATGTACATGCAATCGATATCACCGTCGTGGACTTTGTTGAAGATCTCCATCAGCGTCAAACCCGGCTTTTCGGGAAGCTTTTTGCCCCATTTTCCCTCGAACTTCTTTCGGAGATCGCCGTTTGTCACCGCCTGGTAGCCGGGGAATACGTTCGGCAGAGCACCCATGTCGCAGGCCCCCTGGACGTTGTTTTGGCCCCGTAGGGGATTTATGCCGCTTGAGGGCTTGCCGAGGTTTCCGGTCATCATGGCAAGGTTTGCGAGAGCAAGGATGTTGTCTGTGCCGTGAGAGTGCTGGGTTATGCCCATGGAGTAGACGATCGACGAGGGACCGCTTCCGGCGTAAACCCGGGCCGCCTCCTTTATCAGCGACTCCTCCACGCCGGTGATCTCTGCGACCTCTTCGAGGGATACGTCGGCGAGGGAGGCTCTGAACTCTTCAAACCCCTCACACCGCTCCTCGATGAAACCGCGGTCGACTAGGTTCTCATCCAAAATCAACTTGCAGATCCCCAGGATCAGCGGGACGTCGGTGCCCGGCTGCTGTCTCAGCCAGATGTCGGCGAGCTTGCAGAGCTCGATCCATCGGGGGTTTGCGACGATGATCTTAGCGCCCCTCTTCTTCGCCTCCTTGATCCTGAGGGCGATGACGGGATGCTGCTCTGTGGTGTTCGATCCGGTGACGAATATGCAGCCCGCGTCCTTCAGCTCCTCGATGGAGTTCGTCATTGCCCCGCTACCGAAGGCCGCAGCGAGGGCCGCCACGGTGGATGCGTGGCAGAGGCGGGCGCAGTGGTCGACGTTGTTCGTCTCCATCACCAGGCGAGAGAGCTTCTGGGCCAGGTAATTCTCCTCGTTGGTGCATTTGGCGGAGGAGAGGAGGGCGAAACGGTCGCCTTTGAAGCGAGAGAACTTCTCGACTATGAGGGCCATCGCCTCGTCCCAGCTGGCGGGGACGAGCCTGTCGTCCTTTCGAATCAGTGGAGTCTTCAGCCTTTCGGGACTCTCGACGAAGTCGAGGCCGAACCGGCCTTTAACGCAGAGCTGGCCGTTGTTCGGCGTCTCACCCCTCTTGCCCTTTATCCGGACGATGTGGCCGTCCAAAACTCCGATCTCCATCACGCAGCCGACGCCGCAGAAGGGGCATGTGGTGACGGCGAAGTCGCTTGGCTTTTCCCACCTCTCAGACCTTGCATACAGAGCTCCCGTGGGACAGACGTCGACGCAGGCGCCGCAGAACTTGCAGTCCGACTCCGTCAGCTTTATCGGCCCGATGGCGTGCTGTCGATGGTAGTTCACGTCGAAGACGAGAACCCCCTCGCCCCTCACCTCCCGGCAGGTCCTGACACATCGGCTGCAGAGGATGCAGAGGTTGTAGTCGCGGTCGAAGAACGGCTCCCTGAAAACCGGAAGGTTGCGGTAAGTGGTGGAGTATCTTATCCTCTCAAGGCCCGTATATCTCACGGCGTCCTGGAGCTCGCATTCGCCGTCGTTGGGACAGTACTTGCACCCCACCACCTGGGGGAACTTTCTCATGCACTCCCGGAGGTCGGTGCACTCGTCTTTCCGATCGCAAAAGAGGCAGCTCGTCGGATGGTTTGTCAATGCCAGGATCATCTCCAGGGCGTTCCGCCGCATCTCCTGAAGCTCGTCGGTCTTCGTCCTCACCACCATTCCCTCTTCGGCGAGGGTAGTGCAGGAGGTGGGGCGGACGTTTTGCCCATCTATCTCGACGATGCAGAGCTTGCATGAGCCGATGGGCGACAGGTCCGGGTGGTCGCATAAGGCGGGTATGTAGATGCCGGCCTGTCGGGCCGCTTCGAGAACTGTGGATCCTTTCTTAGTCCTGACCGTTCGTCCATCAATGGTTAGTGCAATCTCCTCCACTTTCACCACCGCGTTCTTTTAGGAGCTTCATAGTCATATTTCAAGATTGCTCTAATTTCCGACGGAAAATGGACGCTCCGACCGGATATTTGACGCAAATGGGGCTTGGGATCCCTGGATGATAGGGTTTATGTACAAGTGAATAGGACGGCTGCCTCCGCCCAAGTGTAAGTATGTCACTCAAAACGTTCCGAAAGGTGGACACGACCGCGAAGTAAGTGCAAAGAAATCCCTCTGACGAGATGGAAATACGGCTGAAGGTCAAAAATTATGTGGCAGGACTCGATTCGATTAGCAGAGGCGAAAAACCGAAAAGATTTAAATATCGTGGCATAGGTTGATTGCCACTGCCCGCCGCGAAGATAAATATCGATGTCGGGCAGTCACCGTCGAAGACAGGGATGGACACAACTGTGGTGCCACGCCAGCTGAGGGCTATCGCCTCGAACTTTGACGATAAGCACGGGATCATCCGAAAAGGCAGCAGAGCCACAATATCGAGCGGGATACGATGTCTGGTAATAAGAAAAAGCTGAACTTAAATCGGGTTTCCATGCCCAAACAGTCTCCCGAGGAGAGGCGCCATAACTTCCTCGAGGTGGCTTGTGGCTATTCCGAAGAGCAGGCCGTCGAAGAGGCAAATCGTTGCCTGCAGTGTAAGAAACCCAAATGCATGGAAGGCTGCCCTGTGGGAATAGACATTCCCAATTTCATAAAGGCGATAAGGGACGGCGAGATGGAGGATGCGGTCAGGATCATCAAGGCCAAAAACAGCCTGCCCGGCATTTGTGGAAGGGTATGTCCCCAGGAGGTCCAGTGCGAGAGCCGATGCGTCCTGGAGAAGAAAGGCGCGCCCATCGCCATCGGTCGTCTGGAGCGGTTCGTTGCGGACTGGGAGGCTCAAAGGGCCCTTCTGGAGAAGCCCGCCGACTCGGCCGAGAAAGAACCTTCGGCGGCCCAACCGCCCACAGGAAAAAAGGTCGCCGTGGTCGGGGCGGGACCCGCCGGCCTCACCTGTGCTGCAGATCTGGCTAAGAGGGGCCACCAGGTCACCGTATTTGAGGCGCTCCACGACGCTGGGGGCGTTCTGATCTACGGGATCCCCGAGTTTCGGCTCCCAAAAGATATCGTCCGGTCCGAGGTGGAGTACGTCAAGAGCTTGGGCGTCGAGTTCGAGCTGGACTCCGTTGTCGGGAGGCTGGTCCAGGTCGACGAGCTTTTGAAGAACGGCTTTGACGCCGTATTTCTCGGGATCGGCGCAGGAGCCCCGCGTTTTCTCAATATCCCCGGCGAGAACCTCAACGGCGTTTACTCCGCCAACGAGTATCTCACCCGCGTCAATCTGATGAAGGCCTACAAGTTTCCAGAGTACGACACACCCATCCGGCAGGGGAAGAAGGTAGCGGTGGTCGGCGGCGGAAACGTCGCCATGGACGCCGCCCGATGCGCCGTGAGGCTCGGGGCTGACGAGGTCCACGTCGTCTACCGCCGGTCCGAGGCGGAGATGCCGGCGAGGCTCGAGGAGGTCGAGAACGCCAAGGAGGAGGGGGTGATCTTCGACTTCTTGACGAACCCCACCCGGTTCGTGGGAGACGACCGCGGCAAGGTCGCCGGGATGGAGGTGGTGAATATGGTCCTCGGGGAGCCGGACGCCAGCGGCAGGCGTAGACCCGTGGCCGAGAAGGGGTCTGAGCACGTGGTGGACGTGGACACCGTCATCATAGCCGTGGGCACCATCCCCAACCCCCTCGTCCCGACCAACACCCCAGGACTGGATATTACAAAGTGGGGGACTCTGGTGGTGGACGAGGACGGCAGAACCACCCGGGAGGGTGTCTGGGCCGGAGGGGACATAACCACCGGCGGGGCCACCGTCATCAGCGCCATGGGCGCCGGGAAGAAGGCCGCAGAGGATATGGACCGCTGGCTCCGAGAGGACGGCCCTTGGAACCGCTGACGCCCCTTTATGGCTGGCATCCTCCAGGCCGTCCCGGCCGAGGGTTCCGTCTCGGACCCCTCCGGCCCTCTCGAAATTTGGCGGCGGGGAGGATGCCGCCATCAGTCCGTTTTTATCAGCTTTTATCAGAGATTCTAGGGAGAAAGATAGATGGGATTCAAATCACCAAAAGAGACGACCTGCTCGGTCGACAACATCGGCTGTAACAAGATCGAGATGGCCTTCGGACCGCTTCTGACCCTGGGCTTTTTGGCCGGCGCTTTCATCGCCTTCGGAGGGCTATTGGCGGTGATCGTCGGAGGCGGAGTTCCCGGCCTCCGGGCGGACAACCCCGGCCTGCAAAAGTTCATCTTCGGTGCGGTCTTCCCGGTGGGGCTCATCCTGGTGGTGGTGGCCGGTGCGGAACTATTCACCGGCAATACCGCCTGCTGCATCCCGGCGGTCCTCTCAAAGAAGGCCTCGTGGTCGGGGCTCGCTCGAAACTGGACCGTATCTTACGTCGGAAACTTCATAGGCTCGATATTTGTGGTCATCTTCCTGACCTATCTGACGGGCCTGTTGGCCTCGGACCCCTGGCTTGGGACGATCACCGGCATCGCCGAGGCTAAGGTCTCCCAGGGCTTTTGGCCGCTATTCTTCAAGGGGGTCGGATGCAACTGGCTCGTCTGCCTCTCGGTCTGGCTCGCCATCGCCTCCGACGACGTGGTAAGCAAAGTTTTGGGGATATGGTTTCCGATCATGGCCTTCGTGGCCATCGGGTTTGAGCACAGCGTCGCCAACATGTTCTTCATCCCCTCGGGGATAATGTACGGAGCCGACGTCACCTGGGCCCAGTTCTTCACCGTCAACCTGATCCCGGTGACGCTGGGGAACATTGTCGGCGGCGGCCTATTCGTGGGCGCCATCTACTGGTACATATACAGCTGCCAGAGATAGCCAAAAAGTTCTGAGAAAATCAGCAGGCTGGAGGCCCCTTGGGTCTCCAGCCCATCTCTTTCAGTTTTGCGGTTT
>Ga0209408_1000108_pt1 | contig 68452 bp, 66 predicted proteins | sample AD_UKC107_MetaG_FD_184422 | JGI IMG/M metagenome (GOLD analysis project Ga0209408, IMG submission 184422) | Active sludge microbial communities of municipal wastewater-treating anaerobic digesters from Hong Kong - AD_UKC107_MetaG (SPAdes)... | ecosystem: Engineered > Bioreactor > Anaerobic >... | reverse complement strand
ACTTATATTAAATACACGAAAGTCTGAAAATGCTATTTTTAGAATTAGCAAAATCTAGGCTTGACAAACAAAGTGTATTTTTTATAGATAACCATACGTGAGATGATTCTTGAGGATTTACCGTATAACAGAATTTTAAAATTTGTTGTCTATCGGGTGAAATAATGAAACGAATAAAGGGTATCTGTAATGCCTTGGCTCAGAAAAGCGACTTGTACCCAACTTACAAACGTTTGCCTTTACCAAAAAAGGTAGTGTTGCCTTTAGGGTCTTTCAAAAAAGAAATGATTCCTTTGGTCAAGACAGGAGACAAGGTAGTCGCAGGACAAAGGATAGGTGAGGACAATGAAGGCATTTCCCCTCCGGTTTATGCTTCTATTTCGGGAGAAGTAAAAGAAATTAAACCCTGGCTTGGATATTCCGGCCAGGAGATTCTTTCTGTTGTAATTGAGTCCGATGGGGAAAAAAACACCAGTAAGATTGGCGATGAATCCAAACAAGAACTGGATGATCGGGATATCATCAGCTTGATTAATGACGCAGGCATAAAAGAGGTAGATAATTTTTTCTGGCCATTGCCGCTTAGAATCTCCAAGCCTTCCTTGGTATCACGTATACCTTCCTATCAGTCTTTTAGTGCGGAACCTGTTGAATATCTTATTATCAATGGCATGGATCGACAGCCAGGTGTTTCGGTGCGGCGAAATGCTTTAATAAATAGTGAAAAAGATATACTGGAGAGCATACCGGTCCTTCAAAAGGTTTCAGATGCAAAAAAGACCTTATTAACAGTTTATGAGGGTTATCCCGTTCCATTAGACTTTGAGCAGAAGTTAAAGGATCTTGGTGTTACAATAATAAAGTGCCCCAATAAATATCCCATAGCACTGGAACCTCTTCTCATTAAGTATGTTACAGGCAGGGAAGTAAGTCAGCCAATTGGAAATTCCAGAGATGTTGGAAGCGCTGTTATAGATGTGATCACTGCGGTTCGTGTTATAGAAGCTGTTAGGGAAGGGATGATTTCCACCGAGACTACAGTCCAGGTTTCTGCTCTGTTTAAGGATGTTAATGTTTATGTCAGGGTAGCTGAAGGCATCCTTTTGGAAGAATTGATTGAACAGCTGCTTCTTTCCGGAAAAGATGTATCGAAGGCTATTATTGGAGGTTCATTTCTTGGATATGCGCAACAGGATTTAAATGTTCCCATTACCCAGGAAGCAGATGCGATTATTCTGCAGAACGCCGATGAGTTGTCACTCTTTTCCAACCAGTCATGTATTAATTGTGGCTATTGTGTACGTTCTTGTCCCATGCGCCTGATGCCGAATGAACTTTCAAAAAATTGTGAGTACAGTCTATTTGATAAGGCCGAAGAGCTTGATATATTTTATTGTATCGAATGCGGCATTTGTTCTTATGTATGTCCGGCAAGGCGACCCATGGTGCATTTGATCCGTTTCGGTAAGCGGGAAATATTAGCCTCGAAGGAGGAATCATGAAACGTCCTGAATTTTATGTCTCAATTTCGCCTCATATCCATTCAGGCAATTCTATTCGCAAGATGATGTACGAAACTTCAGGGGCGCTTATTCCAGTGCTCTTTGCCGGCTGGTTTTTTTATGGCTGGCCAGCTCTGAAAATTATTGCCATTTCTGTGATAACGGCTATATTGGCTGAATTTTTGTGGGAAAAAATAATGAAGCTCCCCTCTCGTATTGGAGATGGAAGTTCTTTATTTATTGGTCTCATGCTCGGACTTATTCTTTCAACGGAATGTCCATGGTGGATTCCCGTAGTCGGGTCATGCGTGGCTGTTATACTGGGAAAGGAAGTGTTTGGCGGTTTGGGTAACAATCCTTTCAGCTCAGTCATTGTGGGATGGACTTTTCTTCAAGTCTCCTACAGGGATCTGATGTCCAGTTTTACCGTTCCGGAACCGCAGTTTCTCCTTGAAGCGAGCGAGTATCTTGTTGATCCGCCACTTGTTGTTTTAAAGGATGAGCTGGAAACTATTTCCTATGTGCCGTGGCAGGATTTTCTGCTGGGTAATGTACCTGGAGAAATTGGTACTATTTCCGTGATTGCAGTTCTTTTAGGTGGTGCATATCTGTTGTTCAGGCGGATAATTACATGGCATATCCCGTTATCTTTTATTTTGTCTGCATGGATCATAGGTTTTATTTTCTGGCAAGCAGATCCTGAAATCTATGCAAATCCAATTTATCATATTGTTTCAGGATGGGTATTGCTTGGCGCTTTCTTTCTGGCTACTGAAAAGGGGACAGCGCCAGTTACTGTTCCGGGAATGATTTTCTATGGGATAGGATGCGGGGTGTTAACAATCATTATTCGAATATATGGCGGTTACATGGAGGGAGTGCCCTTTGCAATCCTGTTGATGAATGCACTGACTCCACTGTTGGATCGTATCAGACCGAAAGCTATGGGGAGGGTAAAGGAAATTGCGTGATTTAATTCGTATGGTAGTGGTTTTGACTGCTATTTGCGCTGGGTCCGCTCTGGTGCTTTCGTATACAAACCAGGCTACACAGACTCAAAGGGAATATCAGATTACAAAGTATGTAAGAGGACCCTCTGTTATTGCTGTTCTGGGTGAATATGACAATGATCCTCTCAAGGATGTCGTTAAAATCGATATGGGTAAAGACGACAAGGGCAGGTCTATTGAAAAAACCATCTTTGTAGCAAAAAAGGATGGCAAGCCTGTAAGCATGGCATATGAAACTTCAAGTGACAAAGGCTATCACGGAACCATTAATATAATGGTTGGTGTTGATACAGAAGGTAAAATAGAGGGAGTGTCTGTTACGACTCATTCCGAGACTCCTGGAAAAGGCGATTTGATTGAAAAACCGGATTTCAGAGACCAGTTTATAGGGCTTCAGCTTTCACAGGATGCTCAACTGTCTGGAGCCGGGGGAAAGATTGATGGCATAACCGGTGCTACTATATCGAGCAAGGCTGTTTCTGAAGCAGTTGTTAAAGCTTTGGAGCTCTTTCCGAGAGTAAAAAAGGAGGTAATGCAATAAGATGAGTGTTTTTAAGGAATTCACCAAGGGTTTATGGAATGAAATTCCCCCATTTCGTCTGGTACTCGGCCTTTGCCCTGTTCTTGCAGTGACAACTGCCGCAAAAAATGGTTTAGGTATGGGTCTGGCTACTACCTTCGTACTTGTCTGTGCCAATTTGCTTATCTCTCTGCTTAGGAATTTAATACCAAGAAAGGTCCGTATTGCCGCCTTTATTGTTGTGATTGCTTCTTTTGTTGTCATTGTTGAGCTTCTTATGCAGGCCTATTTCTATCCATTGTTCAAAGTTCTCGGAATTTTTATTCCCTTAATAGTGGTCAATTGTATAATTCTTGGAAGGGCTGAGGCATTTGCTTCCAAACACAAGGTTATCCCTTCCGTCGCCGATGGTCTCGGCATGGGGATAGGTTTTACTCTTTCCTTGACTTTTTTAGGTGGTATCAGAGAAATAATCGGCAGCGGGACATTATTCGGCCACTCTATCATGTGGGATTCATTTGAGCCGTTTTCTATTATGGTCCAGGCCCCCGGGGCTTTTATCTGCCTGGGTCTGATACTGGCCTTGATGAACTGGATTAGTGTAAAGCAAAAAAGGAAAGAGATCAGTTAGAGATTTATCTGAACTGGAATAGAATGATACGTTCGAAAAACTTTTTGATGGATCTATAAGGCTATTGGAAATCGAGGAATTAAACTATGTCTGAGTATCTGCTATTACTTGTAAGCGCTGTCTTTGTAAATAATATTATATTGGCACGTTATCTTGGTAATTGTCCTTTTCTGGGTGTTTCTACCCATCTTCATACCGCTATCGGCATGAGTGCAGCGGTTGTTTTTGTTACCACACTTGCCAGTGCTGTTACATGGATCCTGCAGACCTATCTTCTTACACCATATGAGCTTGAATACCTTCAGACAATTGCCTTTATTCTGGTGATTGCGACGCTTGTGCAACTGGTCGAGATGTTTCTGCAAAAATCAGTACCGGTCCTTTACAAGGCGCTTGGCATATTCCTTCCTCTGATTACTACAAATTGTGCTGTGCTTGGTGTTGCGGTTCTATCTATACAAAATGAGTATAGCTTTATCAAAACTCTTGTTTTTGCTTTTGCATCAAGCGTTGGTTACGGTTTGGCCCTGGTTTTACTTACGGGTTTAAGGGAGCGGTTTGCAACAGCTCCGATCCCGATCCACCTGAGAGGTACATCTTTGGGCCTTGTAACAGCAGGGCTTCTTGCGCTGGCATTTTTGGGTTTTGCGGGGATGGTCCATTAAACAAGGCTTCCATACCCTAATAGGGAATTGCTGGGTATTTTGTTTTTAAACAGAATGATTATTTAAGAAAATTTATTTTTAATGGTGTGTAGATACTAAAAGATTAACTTGATTCATTCGTAAAAAGAAAGATTTAAGGTGGAATTTGTAAACAGTACAAATCCAGTCAAGAAAGATACTGTGTCTGTGTTTTCAGGCTTCCAATCCCCTAAAAAAATTTGGGAATCTGCGTAGCTGAAACGATTTATCAGTTAAAAACAGAATTTATTTCCCGTTAATATTTCGAGATATCGAGCTAGCGGGGCTTTTTACGAAGCCATCATACCTATCGGAGAGAAAATATGCTTATAGCCATTTTGGCCATTGGAGGAATTGGTCTGATTGGGGGGCTGGGGCTGGCGATTGCTTCAAGGATATTTTATGTTTACGTGGATCCGACTATCCTTGCTGTTGAGGACGCCTTGCCTGGAGCCAATTGTGGAGGATGTGGTTTCCCGGGGTGCAGTGCTGCCGCTGAAGCTATTGCAAAAGGAGATGCACCTCCCAACATTTGTGTTGGTGGTGGCCCCGATGTGCATGTTGCAGTCGCTGCAATTATGGGGGTTGAGCACAAAGAGACGGAGCCGGAGATAGCAAATCCCGGATGCAGGTATGGTGTTGAAAGTGCTGACCTTAAGTATATTTATAACGGTTTTAATGATTGCAGAGCAGCACTTCTGCTTAACGGAGGGTCAAAAGTCTGTCCGGTAGGATGCCTGGGGTTGGGTACATGTGTAAATGCCTGTCCTTTTGGTGCACTTTCAATGGGGCCTGATAACCTGCCGGTCGTAAACTCCCACCTTTGTACGGGTTGCGGAACATGTGAAAGGGTATGTCCTAAACACATTATAACCCTGACATCAAATTCAAGGCGTATACAGAATGAGTACACTGAAGACGAATGTACAGCACCTTGCCAGAGGTCATGTCCTGCAGGGATCGATATCCCCGGATATATTGCCAAGATTCAACAAGGCAAATACGAAGAATCTGTTCGTATTATAAAAGAAAGCAATCCATTTCCTTCAGTTTGCGGACGTATTTGTGTCCAACCATGCGAATATGAATGCCGAAGAAACCTTGTGGATGAGCCCGTAGCTATCAATGGCCTGAAGCGGTTTGTTGCTGACTATGAAATAAATTCAGGTCAAAGGATACAAATACCCAGAGCTCCGGAAACCGGCCATAAGGTTGCCGTTATTGGAGGTGGTGCTGAGGGTTTGACTGCGGCATATTTTCTGAACCGGCTTGGCCATGATTCAAAAGTATTTGAATCTTCATCCAGGTTAGGAGGACTACTGGTCACAGCCATTCCTGAGAACAGGCTTCCGCGGAATGTTTTGGATTGGGAAATAAATGGTATTCTGGATGCAGGTGTTGAGGCTGTTACCAATCAAAAGCTGGGAAAGCAGTTTACTATAGAATCATTACTTAATGACGGTTTCGATGCTGTGTTTGTAGCTACCGGAGGATGGGATACTCAACTGGCTGAAAAAGGCAGGGGAGAAGGTTTCCAGTCGTTGCCGGGTGTTAAAATTTTACTTGATTTTATGCTCAATAAAGAAGACGGAGCGGGTACCTGTTCAGGAAAAAAAGTAATGATAACCGGGGGTGGAAATGCCGGTATCAATGCTGCCAGGCAGATTTTAAAAGACGGTGCTGAAAAGGTTTATATTGTCATTGGAACTGAAGAACAAAACAGTTCTCTTAATCAGGATGAAATAGAAAGCGCAAAGAAAGACGGGGTTGAATTTTATTTTGAAAGTGCTGTTACCAGGATGATTGGTAAAGGACCTGATCTTACTCACGTTGAGGTATGCTCTGTATCAAAACAGGAAGAGGAAGTGGAAAAGAAACCTGTCGCAGTGGATTTATTTTTCACAGGTGCAGGGCGTTTTCCAGAGCTTATCTATGTGCCTGTCCGGAAAGAAGAAGATGAAGGAGAAGAAGCTGATAAGGAACGCTCCGATATGCTTCTTGAATGGGAAACAGTTATACCCTATGCAAGCCCTGTAGCCAGGAGGGATTTGGGTATGTTCAGGCCGGGAGAGGTTGTCAGCGATTATAAGGCAGTTGTCGAAGCTATTGGTTCAGGACGAAGAGCGGCAGCCTCAGTAAATAAAGCTTTGGTCGGAGAACCAGTGGAAGCCCCATATAATATGATCCGCGAAAATTCCCGTATCTTGAGCCTTGATAAACTGGAGCCGGTTTCAAATCTACCGAGGCAGAAAATGCCTGAAATTTCAATGGAGGAGAGGATAAATAATCCATCAGCTGAGATAGTTTCGGGGTTTTCGGAAGAACAGGCTCTTATGGAAGCAAAAAGATGTCTTCAATGTGGACTCATATGCTATCGTCGGATTGAGGGGATGGACAGCTAGATAATATTCGTGTCATTTTCGGATGATATTCAGCTTTAGACAAAGCAGCTCGATCGAATAATTTAAGTAAATAAAAGGTAATACACATTGCAATAATACCTCCAATTATCGAGCCAAGGGCTGAATAAATATGAAAAGATTTTGCCAGTGCCCCTCCGCCATATGAACCAGCAATCAGGGCGACCACTGGCAAAAGATAGACAAGCATAGAAAGTTTTAAAAGAGCGTTTGTAGGCACACTGATTTCAACAACATCCCCCGCTTTTGCCTGAAGATTATTAACTACCTCTATGACTATTTCTTTGTCGGAAAGCGTATGACATGCGCCCCTTGCCTCGCATTTTGAACATGCAGAACTCCTTTGAATTTTAATAACTGCATTATTTGCTGATATTTTATCTACAATACCTTGTTCGTTAACCATTATTGCTCCTGTTAATTGATACCGGAATTATTAATGCTATTGAGAATGAAAATTCAATCCATAATCATTTAATTTAACATAATTATATAAATTAGTATACTGTGAAAAAATATTATTCAGGAATTCATATAAGTATTTTATTCCCATGATTCAAATTTAAACCTGCTGACAAATCCCGCTTATCGGGTATGTAGAGATTGCGAAACCGGGGGACCGCCAGAAGGGTTCGAAGAAAATAGACTATTTATGGATGTGTAGTTGTTAAAAGGTATCAAGTAATATAGTGCTAAAAGATAAATTGATAATTTAATATAAGAGACATTGAAGGTAAAAATGAAAGAAGAATTTAGATTTCCTGCTGATGAAATTTATAATCGTATTGCAGGAATTCAGACTGAATTGAAAATGAATCAATTCGGCGGGCTGTTTATTGTTCAGAGGGTTGATCTTTTATATTTTTCCGGTACTGCCCAGAATGGATTTTTATATATCCCTGCAGAAGGAGAACCCCTGCTGCTTGTAAAACGGTATCTACCTCGTGCCAAAGAGGAATCACCTATCAAAAATATAATTGAAATAAAATCAATAAAAGATGTCCCCTTAATGATAACTGATTTTTATGGAAAATTACCCAAGGTTTTGGGCTTTGAACTGGATGTAGTGCCAGTTAATGATTTCCGTTTCTATTGTCAGCTTTTTCCTGAGCAAAATTGCGTGGATGCCTCTTCGCTGATTCATAAGATAAGGATGATCAAATCAGCGTGGGATATAGAGCAGATGGAAGAAGCAGCAGAACTGTCTTTCCGTACCTTTGAATATATTAGAGATAACATTAAACCAGGCTATACGGAAATGGAATTCGCAGGCATGTTTGAAACATTTGCACGAAAATTCGGGCATGGCGCAAAACTCAGGTCAAGAAACTATCAAACAGAGGCATATCCATGGCATATTCTAAGCGGAAACAGCGGGGGTATGGTAGGTGTGCTGGATTCTCCTTTCAGCGGGGAAGGAACATCATTAGCATTTCCAAGTGGGGGAGGGAATAAAAAACTTGCCCCGAATGAACCAATACTGATTGATTTGGGTACCGTATTAAACGGTTATCATTTTGATGAAACGAGGATGTTTGCAATCAAAAACATGCCAAAAAAGGCATACGATGCCTGCATGGCATCAATCGAGATCCATAATGAAGTGCTGGATAAGGTAAAGCCAGGCGTGAGTCTTGAAGAGCTTTTTAACATATCTGTGGCAAAAGCTGATTCGTTAGGATATTCAGAAACTTATCTGGGTCCACCAGGTTATAAAGTTACCTTCATTGGGCATGGTATAGGTCTTGAGCTGGTTGAAGAACCTATTATAGCTTCTAAGAAAAAAGATCTTCTTGAGATCGGGATGATGTTTGCTCTTGAGCCAAAATTAACCTTTGAAAATGAGTTCGCAGCAGGAATAGAGAGTGTTTTCCTTGTGACGGAAACAGGGCATCGGTTGATAAGCAGGGTGCCCGTAAAAATCTTCATTTGCTAAAGCATTTCGCTTTTTTAACTGTAACTTACCTGAAAAAATCGTGCTTGATCAAGAAGAATTGATGACATGATAAATCTTAGTTTTATCGAACCCGCAATACTGCATTAAAGAAATATAACAAAGTCATTTCATAAAAGATCAAAAAGCCCTAAGTTTCTGGAGGGTAGTTTCCATTCAATAAGATTTGAGATTAAGCCTGAGATTTTAATAAAGGCAAAAAATTTTCTTGACAGTCCATATTGTATACAGTATACATTTTGTCCAATACGTTTATTTGCAAAAAAAGTCTCATTTCAAGCCGGTAAGGCCTCATTCTTAATTCGGAGGAGTTTTATGGAACTTTTCAATAATATTACCATTCTTTCCCTCGAACAAGCAACGGTTTTGCCCTACCTGACTTTTCGGCTGGCACAGGACGGCATGAATGTTATCAGGCTGGAACATCCTATCTATGGTGATCCAAATCGCCTTATCGGCGAGAATGTCCTGGGAGAAGAGAGAATGAACTCCTATTTCCTGTGTATTAATTCAGGCAAGAAGGCCCTTACGCTTGATCTTGCCGCACCGGAAGGGCAGAAAATTTTTCATTCTCTTATTAAAAAGTTGAATGTTGATATTTTTGCAACAAATCAGCTTCCAAGAAATTACAAAAAACTTGGTATTGATTATGAAAGTCTGAAGTCAATAAAACCCGATATAATCTGGCTTGGTTTGACTGGATTTGGTCCTGACAGCAATGAAGCAGCCTATGATCCGATTCTGCAGGCAAGGTCAGGCATGATGGAACTGACCGGTGAGGCGGAGGGAGCCCCACAGGTATTGGGAATTCCTCTTCCTGACATGGGCACCAGTGTACACGCATACGGGAGTGTTATGAAGGCACTTTTTAAGCGTGCAGCGACCGGAGAAGGATCATGTATAAATTACTCGATGTTCGAATCCTCCGTATCATGGCACACGGTGCCAATAACACAAACTGCCAGTTTTGGAAAAACAATCAAGAGAAGAGGGAATACCCACGAATTCTTTGCGCCTGTTTCAGTTTACAAGACAAGCAATGGATTTATTTATCTGGCAGTGGGTAATGACCGTCAGTGGAAATCCATGGTTTCTCTCAAGATTTTTAATTCCCTTAATAAACCCGAATATGAAAAGAATCATGGCCGTATAACAGATGTGAAAAATTTAAATCAGTCAATAAATGAGATAACAGCTAAGTGCACGTCAGAGGAATTGATTGATTTATTTAATTCTATAACCCTTCCTGTCAGCAAGATAAAGACAATAGCAGAAATGATTGATGACCCTTTAGTAGAAAGAAGACTGCTGTTTGCTGAGGATAAGACAACGAATACAAAACTCACGCTTGCGCCTGCCCCAATTATGACACCTTTTCTTGAAAGTGTTGACAGAATGCTTTCTTTTCCACCGCGGTTTGGAGAGCAAAACAGTGAAATCTATGGGGATATATTAGGGTATTCCGCAGAAGATCTAAAACTTCTGAAAGATAATAACGTCATATAAGAAAGATCTAAAAGTAAATAAGTTGACAAATGTTAATTTGCTTTCTTCAATTTTAAAGCATAAACTGTTGATGAAATCGCAAAAATTCATAAATTGCTTTTTTACGTTACCCCGGTCCCGTACTTGATTCGGGACCTGAATGACGGTTGTTGGACTTTTTAGGAGTCTGTCAACTGTTTGTAGTTGCGATATCGCTGATAATCACCAGGGAGTAAATCTTATGGATATTATTGTATTAGTCAAGCAGGTTCCTGATACGACAGATGTTAAACTTGATCCGAAGACAGGGAATCTCATAAGAGAAGGTATTGAGAGCATCATTAATCCGGATGACAGGCATGCGATCCAGGCTGCAGTTGACCTTAAGGAGATTGCGGGGGGAAAGGTAACTGCGATTTCAATGGGTCCTCCTCAGGCTATTGATGCAATATCCGAGGCTATGGGAATGGGAGTCGATAATGCTGTGCTGCTTACTGATATGGCTTTTGCCGGGGCAGACACATGGGCTACCTCATTTACACTTGGGAAGGCTATTGAGAAAATCGGGAAATTTGATCTGGTAATATGCGGACGTCAGGCCATAGATGGTGATACGGCACAGATTGGGCCTCAGGTAGCTGATTATCTTGCTATCCCACAGGTCAGCTATGTCTGCCAGGTTGAGGAAATAAAGGAAAAAAGCATAGTTGTAAGAAGACGTCTCGAGAACGGATTTGAGCGGATTGAGTGCACAATGCCTGCCATGCTTACGGTTATAGGGGAACTAAACCGGCCTCGATATGCTCATATGGGAAGATTAATTGATGCCTGCAGTGAAAAGGCGCGCATCAATGTATGGAACTCGGCTGATATTGGAGTTCAGGTTACGGAAGTAGGCCTTAACGGTTCTCTGACGCATGTAATCAAGACATTTGCTCCAAAGTTTCAGAGACAGGGAGAGATTCTCGAGGGTAAGACAGACGAGGTCGTGTCACAATTGATTGGAAAACTGAAGGAAAACAGATTGATTTAGTGTCTGAAAAAAAGGCCATTCAGATACTGTTTTGGAAACTGGATTGCGGAATTAGCCGTGCCCATGCAGGAGATATGAACTTCCGAGATTCTGATTTTGAGTTTAACAAAGATATATATTTATTTGTTTGCATAGATCAGTATGGGGCAAGGTCTCCAGCTAGATGGCAATCTTAAATGTTAATAATTTGAGGCCGGAACCAAAAAAAACAAAGTGGAGATAATCTATGACAGTCTGGATTGAAGTTGATCTCTGTAACGCGTGTAAACGCTGTATAAAGGCATGTCCTTATGGAGCAATAGAATTAAAGGATGGGAAGGCCAGTATTTTAGAGCATTGTACCTCTTGCGGGGTATGTCTGGAAGTTTGCAAGGAAAAGGCCATTAAATCCGATGCCAAACCGAGGACTATTCCCGATTTCAGTGACAGAAAAGGTGTCTGGGTATTTGCCGAACAAAGATACGGCACCCTGAGCAAGGTTTCTTTTGAACTGTTGGGAAAGGCACAGGAACTGGCCGGGACTCTCAATCAGGATGTTTCTGCATTGCTTTTTGGTGATCAGATCTCGGGTTTGTCTGAAACCCTTATAAAATATGGTGCGCAGAACGTTTACGTGGCCGATGATCCCTGCCTTAAAAATTATCGAACAAATGCATATACAATGGTTATTGAAGAACTGGTCAATCAATACAAACCTAATATACTCCTCATGGGAGCAACCCATATCGGCCGCGATCTGGCCCCAAGGGTGTCTCGCAGGATAGGCGTAGGTCTTACCGCTGACTGCACCGAGCTTACAATAGATCCTGAAGAAAAGATTTTACTGCAGACCAGGCCTGCCTTTGGCGGTAATATCATGGCCACAATCGCGAATAGATTTTCCCGTCCGCAGATGGCTACAGTGCGTCCCGGGGTTATGGAAGCAGTTGAAAAGCCAGGTAATAAGGGGAGTGTAATCCAGCACAAGGTTGAGATTAAGGAAGAGGATATCGGGACAAAGATCCTTGAAGTGGTAATGGAAGAAAAGAAAGGAACTGATATCTGCGATGCAAGAGTACTTGTAGCCGGGGGCAGAGGTGTCGGTGATTCCGAAGGATTTAAGGTTTTGCATGAACTGGCTTCACTTCTGGGAGGCGAGCTGGCAGGAACCAGGATTGTCGTTGAAGAGGGTCTGGTTCCGGTGGAGAACCAGGTCGGGCAGACAGGCAAATCTGTCCGCCCGGAACTGTATATTGCCTGTGGGATTTCAGGGGCGATTCAGCACAGGGCAGGCATGATGAATTCCCGGTACATTATCGCTATCAATAAGGATCCGAGAGCCCCGATTTTCCAGGTAGCTGACTGGAGTATTGTGGGTGATCTCAATAAAGTAGTCCCCGAGATGATAGCACAGTTAAAAGAAATTAAAGCCAATGGGTGATAACGGAGGAATTCATGATTAGGTCAAATGCAGAGGAAATAGTTAGAAAAACCATGGCGAGGTTTGTGGATGAGGAAGTAATACCCGTTGCAAGGGAGTTAGATGAAAAAGGAGAGTTTCCAAAGGAATTATTTAAAAAACTTGCTGATATGGGTATGTTGGGAATCAGGTATCCAAAAAAGGTTGGCGGTTCCGGCGGAAATACAACACTTTACTGTATTGCTGTAGAGGAACTTGCAAGGGGGCTTATGAGTTTGGCTGCCATAACTGCAATGCAATGCCTTATGGCAACTAATGGTCTGTATCTGTATGGTACGGAGGAGATGCATGAAAAGTATCTTCGTCCTGCATTAAGGGGTGAAAAGATAGGTGCATTCCAGCTGACAGAGCCAGAGGCAGGGTCCGATCTCAGTGCTGTTACAACCAGGGCAACAAAGACCAGTGACGGATGGGTTATAAACGGAATGAAAACATGGTCCACAAGCGGCCCTTATGGTGATTTTCATACAGTCCTGTGCCAGACAGATCCGGATAAAGGTTTAAAAGGACTTATGTTTTTCTTTATTCCAGCCGATACGCCCGGATTTTCCCACAGTAAAAAATTTGATACCCTGGGCACAAGGACATCATCGCTTTCAGAGATATATTTCAACGACTGTCATGTTCCTCCTGAATATATGCTGGGTGAATTGGGCAGAGGTCTTGATGTATTGCTCACTATACTGGCGGAAATCCGGATTATGACTGCAGCGCTGGCCCTGGGCTTGCAGAGGGCAGCATTGGATGCTTCTATCAGATACAGTAAAGAGAGGTCTCAATTCGGCAAGGAGATAGCAAAATACCAGCTTATTCAGGCAAAAATATCTAATATGGCGGTAAACATAGAGGCAAGCCATTTAATGGTCTATAACGTTACCCATTTAATTGATAATAAGATCCCCTGTCTTAATAAGGCTTCCATGGGAAAATATTTTGCTACCGAAGGCGCATGCAAGGCAGCAGATGAGGCAACAAGGATTTATGGTGCTTACGGTTATTCCATGGAATATGATGTTCAAAGATATTACAGGGATAATCGCTTTCTGTTATATGGCGGAGGCACTCATGAAGTGCTTCAGACAACTATTGCCAGGGAATATCTTCGATAAGCACTGAATATTGAATCAAGTATAAATTGAAGGTGATGTTATATAAGGAAAAATAGAAATTAGTTATGAATGATAAAAAAAAAGGCTCAAACAACCAATTAGCAGGTTTTAATGGTTTAAAGTCATTGCCTTCAAGGATGCCCCTGGGACGGACAGTTTATGAGAATCTCAAAAAGGCTATTATCAGGGGTGATCTGACCCCAGGGTCCAGAGTGATCGAAAGCCGATTGGCCACAGTTTTAAATATCAGCCGTACCCCGGTAAGAGAAGCACTGCATAAGCTTGAGCGTGAAGGCTTCCTCGGGCAATATCCCACAGGTGGCCTTTTTGTGGTTGGGTTGAGCAGGGCGGATATTGAAGAGACATTCGGGATTCGGAGCGTTCTTGAAGGATATGCTGCAAGATTGGCTGCTCTTAAGCATAAAAAAGAAGAGCTGGAACCTCTGGAGAAAAAAATAAATGAATATAAATTTTATTTTGACCGAGGGAAGCTTGATTCATTGCCCAAGATTAATACTTCATTTCATGATCTTCTCTACGCTCTGAGCCACAGTCAAAGGTTAATCAAGCTGATTAACGAATTGAGGGACCAGATTTATCGTTACCGAAAAGTTATTCTCAAGATTGAAGATATGGCAAAGACAAGCAACGAGGATCATCGTCTAATGCTGGAGTTTATCAGAAAAAGGGACGCTGATGGAGTAGAGAAACTGGTAAGGGAACATATCTTGAGAGGGCAGGAAGTTGTGCTGAGAGAATTTGACAATCAAAAATAGTTCAAAGGTCTTTCTTTTTTGACGGCCTCGCCATTCCACTACTTAACTATAATAAACGGGGGCATAAATGATATGGCAGAAAGGAAGATAAGGGTTATTTTAGCAAAACCCGGGCTGGACGGGCATGACCGTGGAGCCAAGGTAGTAGCTCATGCCTTGCGTGAAGCCGGGATGGAAGTTCTTTATACCGGGCTTCATCAAACAGTTCCCGGCATCGTTAATCAGGCTATTCAGGAAGATGTTGATGTAATTGGCTTTTCAATTATGTCCGGCGCACATATACCTATTTGCAGAAAACTCATGGATATTCTAAAAAAGGAGAATATCCATGACAAGCTGATTGTTGTGGGAGGAGTTATCCCAAATAAAGACATTCAGGTCCTGAAGGATATGGGGGTGAATGGAATTTTTCCCGGCGGAACCAAGTTTACTGAGATAGTTGGCTTTATTAGAGAGAATGCTGTCAGATAGTTACAAATTGGTTTTTTATCAATCCAGTAATTAGATCGTATTAACCATTGGTTGGAGTCTGATTGGCTTGGTGTGATTTAGACTTCTTTTTCTACTGAAAAAGATAATACGGGCATCATGATAAAAGGAGAAGGACCATGGGAGTAGCAACATATATCAAGGATGAAAAAGACGCTATTAAAGAAGTCATTCTGCAATCCGGGATCAAGATTAAACCGGTTTATACACCGGAAGATCTTGTAAGAGCAGGCTTTGATTATGATAAGGACCTCGCATCACCAGGTGAATTTCCCTTTACAAGGAGTATCCATTCCCTGGGTTACAGGAGCAGGAACTGGACAACCCGTCAATATACAGGCTTTGGCACGCCGGAAGAGACGAATGAGCGCTTTAAACTGATGATTTCTCATGGCCAGACCGGTCTTAATGTTGCTTTTGATCTGCCAACTCAAATGGGCTATGATTCAGATGATCCAATGGCTGAAGGAGAGGTCGGACGGGTAGGGATGGCTATAGATTCATTGAGAGATTTTGAGAGTGCCTTCAAAGACATAAATCTCAGTAAGATTGGAAGTGGACTTACAATCAACGCCGTGGCATCGATTATGCTGGCCATGTATCAGGCAGTTGCTGAGAAGTTCGGATATAAAAAGACAGAGATATCAGCTACACCTCAAAATGATATCCTGAAGGAGATAGTGGGCCGTGGTGCATGGATATATCCTGTGGAACCAGCAGTAAGGCTTATCGGTGATACTATTGAATATTCCATGAAAGAGCTCCCCAGATGTAATCCTGTATCAGTCTGCGGGTACCATATCAGGGAGTCCGGATGTACACCGGTTCAGGAGATATCCTATGCCTTCATGATAGCATTTGCATATATCGACAATGTAGTAGCCCGTGGATACAGTGCAGAGGATTTTGTAGGACGGTTTTCATTCAACCTGAATATATTCGGCAACATCTGGGAAACAGTATCCAAGTTCCGGGCTGCAAGGAAGCTGTGGGCAAAACTCCTGAGAGAAAGATATGGAGTTCAGGATAAAAAGGCGCTTTTCCTCAGGGGAATTTTTGGCGGCGGAGGATCAGGATTAACCAAGCAGCAGCCGGAAAACAATATAATGCGTGGGGCATATTATGCGCTTGCTGCGGCATTGTCCGGTGCGCAGACGACGGCACTTTGCTCATTTGATGAGGCATATACAATACCGACCGAGAGGGCTGCTCTTTTATCTCTAAGGACCTTTCAGATATTGATGGATGAAATAGGCCTGAGGGATACTGTTGATCCGCTTGCAGGTTCCTATTTCATTGAAACGATTACAAAGGAAATGGAACAAAAGATTCTGGAAGAAATGGAAAAGGTTGAGAAGATCGGGGGGATGGTGGAAGCTGTTTCATCGGGATATGTCCAGAGAGAGGTTGCAAGGCAGGCATATGAGTTTGAACGTAATCTGCAGGAAGGTAAAGTTATAAAGGTTGGGGTAAATAAATACACAGAAGGCGTTGATATGGAGGTTGAACTCCATGAATACAACGAGGAATCTGCTCAACGGCAGATTAAGCGACTCAAGGAATTAAAAAATGAGAGAGACAACCGGACTGTTGGTGAGTCTTTAAATGCACTGAAAAATGCAGCACAGGAGAAAAAAAATGTTATGCCTTACCTGGTCGATTGCTGCAGAGCTTATGCAACAGTTGGTGAAATGGCTAATGTTTTCAGGGACGTCTTTGGTGAATATACCGAACCAAGCATATTTTAGAATACAAGGTTGAGAACAGGCGTGTAACATATATTGTTATTCATATACTCTGAATTTTTTTCAGGGAAGGAGGTGAAGAGAAACAGGAAGGTTCATAGTCAAAAGGGGTTAACAAGTCGTACATAATTTAGGGAGGTCTTAAAATGAGACGAAAAGTACTATTTTCACTGTCAGGAATAATCCTGGCAGCATTATTGGCCATTACCTTTATCCCAGCGACTGCTGCGGCGGAACCTATCAAACTTAGCTATGCTAACTTCCCACCTGCACCAACGTTTCCTTGCGTTCAAATGGAAAGGTGGAAAACCGAAGTCGAAAAGCGTACTGGCGGCAAGGTTGCTATTAATACCTATCCTGGTGGGACCCTGCTCGACGCAAAAAATATGATTGACGGTGTAATCATGGGGCAGGCAGATATCGGCTGTCTGTGCATGGCCTATCAGCCAGGCCGTTTTATTGTTACTAATGCCGTTGCATTGCCCTTTGGTTTCCCAAATGCTGCTGTTGCAAGCCTTACACTATGGGATCTTTACAAAAAGTATAATCCTGAGGGATTTGCAAAAGTTAAGGTCCTGACAATGTTTACCTGCGCTCCTGCAAACATCTACTCAACGAAACCAGTAAAAAATCTGGAAGACCTGAAAGGACTGGAACTCAGGGCCTCGGGCGGTGTTGCTCAGGTATTGAAGGCACTGGGCGCTACCCCTGTTGGCATGCCACAGTCAGAGACTCCGGAAGCACTTCAAAAGGGAGTTGTCCAGGGTGCGGCATCCTCTCTGGAAACCCTTATGGATTTCAAATATGCTGAACTGTGCAGATATGTGACCATCTTTAATGGGCCGGTATATCCCTTCTCCGTTGTTATGAATATGGATACATGGAATTCCCTGCCAAAAGACGTACAGGATGTTATGGACGATCTGGCAAGAGAACAGTCGGAATGGACAGGAAAATATATGGATAATCACGTTGATGAATCCATTGAATGGTCAAAGAAAAACTATAACATCGAGATAACAAAACTTTCCGAAGATGAAGCAGCAAGGTGGGACAAACTGCTCGAGCCGATAAAAGGCAAATGGGTGGAAGATGCCAAGGCTAAAGGTTTGCCTGCCGATGACATTCTTAAAGATATCAAGTCATTTAAAGACAAATATTCCCGGTAGTTGTTGAAGATTAAAAGATAGCGCGTTTACCATAGCTCTTTATTCAATGATATTGTTGAGTGGCTGAAAGTCTAACCTTCTCAGCCACTCAACACAGACTAACCAAGTTTAGTCGACTGAGAGGAAGATAAATATGGAACTCTTGGATAAGATTACCCGCTTTTTAAACCAGCTGCTTATCTGGATAGCGGGTATTTTTCTGGTAGGGATGATAGCTATTACCTGCGCAAACATATTCTTAAGAGTCGTATGGATACCGATTAAGGGTGTTTTTGAGCTGATGGGATTTTTTGGGGCTATTACTACAGCCTTTGCCCTGGGTTATACACAGATTAAAAGGGGCCATATTGCTGTTGATGTCCTGGTAAACAGATTTTCTGCAAGGACAAGGTCTGTGCTGAATGGAATAAATTATTTTATCTGCATGATTTTTTTTGCTGTTGCAGGCTGGCAAATGTCTGTATGGGCTGCAACTCTATGCAGAACGGGTGAGCTCACAGAGACATTGAGAATAATTTTTTATCCTTTTACCTATGCAGTTGCTTTCGGATGTTTTGTTCTTACCCTGGTTTTGCTGGTTGACTTTCTTAAACTGCTCATAAATGGAAAAGGAGCTGAATAGATGGACTTAGCTATTGTTGGTGTAATTGGAATAATCATACTATTGCTTATCCTGTTTTTTTTAGGCACGCCTGTCGGTTTTGCCATGGCTGTAGTTGGATTTTGCGGATTCTGGTATGCGGTTTCCTTCAAAGCCGCACTCGGCATGATAAGTGGTGATATATGGTCTACATTTTCCAAGTATGGTCTTACCGTTATACCTCTTTTCATATTCATGGGTGAAATAGCATATTATTCCGGGGTAAATGAAAAGTTGTATAAAACAGCCTATAAGTGGGTGGGGCAGATCAGAGGCGGTATTGCAATGTCAACGATTACAGCCTGTGCCCTTTTTTCCGCGATCTGCGGTTCCAATGCTGCTACTGCCGCGACTATGACCGCTGTAGCCCTTCCTGAGATGAAAAAATATAAATATGAACCCATGCTAAGCACTGGAGCTATAGCTTGTGGTTCAACACTTGGTGTTGTAATTCCTCCGAGTGTTGTTCTTATTGTTATTGGACTGTATACAGGACAATCCATCGGCAAGCTTTTTTACGGCGGTGTTTCAGCAGGTATTCTTCTTGCTGTACTTTTTATGCTCAGCGTTTATTTTCTATGCCGCATGTATCCTGCATGGGGACCAGTAGGTCCCAAAACGACATTTAAAGAAAAGATATACGCCCTTCCAGGCTCTTTAGAAATGGTTATTCTGTTTTTTCTTGTAATGATAGGACTGTACTTCGGGTTTTTTACTCCGACACAGGCTGGTGCAGCAGGATCCTTCCTTGCACTTGTTATAAGTCTTGTACAGCGAAGACTCAGCTGGAAGGGTTTTGTAGACTCAGTTGTGGATACATTGAGAATATCATGCATGGTTATGGTCCTGGTGACAGGCGCAGTAATCTTCGGGAGATTTCTTGCAATAACAAGAATCCCTTTTGACATTGCAACATGGGTTGCTGCACTTCCCATACCCAGTTTTCTTATTATGGCTATTATCTTTATTATATTTATTATTGGCGGGGCTGTTATGGACGCCCTTGCCCTTCTCTTGATCACAATTCCTATTTTTTATCCTGTTGCCATTGAGCTTGGCTACGATCCAATATGGTTTTCAGTAACCATTACAGTTATAACAACCCTTGGTGCTGTAACACCACCTGTTGGTGCTACAACATACGTGGTGGCCGGAATGGCCAAGGACATTCCCTTAGGGAGAGTTTTTAAGGGTGTTACATACTTTCTGCCGGCCTATATTGTCTGTATCTTGATACTGATGCTTTTTCCGGGGCTGGTAACATTCCTGCCGAGTCTTATGAAATAGCTGATGAGCTTTAGGTGTATGAATTATGAATTCATTTCAGGTGAATAAGAAGATAACTATTTAACAAGGGGAAGTAAGCATGACAAAGACGTTTATGCCCGAATTCAAAACACGTGAAGAATTAACGGATGCTCAGCTTGAAGGACTAAAGTGGACGGTGAAACATGCCTACAACGGGTCCTCAGTTTACAAAAAGAAATTGGATGAAGCGGGTGTGCGACCTGAGGATATTCGTTCACTCGATGATATAGATAAACTTCCTTTTACCACATCAAAAGACCTTCAGGATGGTTATCCGTTTCCATTGCTGTCAGTGCCTTTTGAAGACGTGGTTCGGATACATGCATCATCAGGCACAACCGGAAAGAGAAAGGTCCTCTGTTATACACAGAAAGATATTGAAGACTGGGCTCATTTTTTTGCACGTTGCTATGAAATGGCCGGGTTGACCCCGGAAGACAGGGTTCAGATAGCAGTAGGTTACGGTGTATGGACTGCCGGGGTAGGTTTTCAGCTGGGATGTGAAAAGTTCGGCGCTATGGCGATTCCTGCAGGTCCGGGTAATATGGATATGCAGTGTGAATTTTTGATTGATTTTCAGACAACGGCAATGTGTTGCACTGCGTCCATGGGCCTTTTAATGGCTGAGGAAGTCAATAAAAGAGGTATAAGGAACAAAATAAACCTCAAAAAGATGATTTTTGGATCAGAGCGTTCAAGCGAGGCCATGAGGAAGAGAATCGGTGATCTTCTCGGTCTGGAGCATATGTTTGATATCCCTGGCATGACTGAGCTTTATGGACCGGGAACAGGTCTGGATTGTGTTCATCATGCAGGAATCCATTACTGGGCTGACTATTATATACTTGAAATTCTTGATCCGGAAACACTTAAGACTGTGCCGGAAGGAGAGACCGGCGAAATGGTGGTTACTACCTTGAAAAAGGAGGCTGTGCCGCTGATACGTTACAGGACAAGGGATCTGACAAGGCTGATAGCGGGAGAGTGTCCCTGCGGGTCTATTCTCCCCAGGCATGACCAGCTTCTGGGACGTTCCGATGACATGATTATTTTCAGGGCTGTGAATATCTATCCTGGCCAGGTTGACCATGTCCTGTCAGGAATCAAAGGAATTGGAAGTGAATATCAGATAATACTGGACAGAAAGGAAGACGGCAAAGATTACATGACTATCAAAATTGAGCGAGCTATTGATGCTGACAAGGCTCAGGACGAGGAAATAAAAAAGAAGATAGCAGGAGAAATCAAAAAGCAGATTCTGGTAAGCGGGGACATTGAGCTGGTAGATTACAGTTCATTGCCAAGATCGGAAAGAAAGAGCAAACGGGTATTTGATAATCGGGATTAACGATTAAGGGGTTTAGAGATGATCGATTATGACTATATAAAACCGGAAAATATAAAGGAAGTCATAAGCCTTTTGAAAGAATATGGCCCTGGGGCGACCTTGATTGCCGGCGGAACCGATGTGATGGTCAATATAAGAAACAAAAAGCTGTCGCCGGGAGTGCTTGTGTCTCTGAGAGGTCTTAAGGATCTTCAGTATATTAAAAAGGATAAGGGATACCATATAGGAGGCATGACAACCCACAGGATGCTGGAGAAGTCTGAACTGGTCAAAAGTGAGCTTTCAGCACTTCATGATGGTGCTTCAAAGGTAGGTTCGGTACAGATACGGAATGTAGCCACGATTGGAGGAAATATCTGCAATGCGGCTCCGTCGGCAGATACAGCAGGTCCACTTCTGGTTCTTGATGCGGTTGTTGTTCTCGAAGGTGCTGAAGGAAAAAGAAGAATCCCTGTAGCCGAATTCTACACAGGCCCCTCCAGGACAGTTCGCAGAGAAGATGAGGTGCTTGTTGAATTTGATATCCCGGAGGATAACAGCAATTATGGAAGTGCCTATTGGAAGCATTCAAGAAGAAAGGCCATGGACCTTCCGATACTGGGGGTCGCAGTAGCGCTTAAGATGGCGGAAGACAGGACTATCCTCGATGCAAGGATCGGATTGAGTGTTCTTGCGCCTACTCCTATCCGAGCCCCAAAGGCAGAGGAATATTTAAAGGGTAAGACTCTTAGAGACGATGTTCTTGCAGAAGCCGGCAAAATTGCCTCGTCAGAGGCGTCTCCAAGAGACAGTTTAAGAGGCAAGGCATGGTATCGGAGTGATATGATTAAGGTATTTTTCCCTCGTATGGCCAGGCTGGCTGCTGAACGCAAAGGTATGGTCATGGAATAAGGCCGGCAGACAACACTGAAAGGTAAGTATTTCAATGATTTTTCATTTTAAATCACTCTGTGATGAAAAATCTTAAGTTATACGAATGTCACATTAGAGAAAGTATAAAAAACCGTTGACAGTAGTTTAATTGTTCGAAGGAGATAAATATGAAAAAGGTGTCTGTTTCATTTACCTTAAACGGTGACCCTGTAACTGCGGAAGTTCCAGTGACCTGGACACTTTTAAAGACTTTGCGGGAAACCTTTGAGTTTACGGGTGCCAAGGAAGGATGCGGTGTCGGGGAGTGCGGCGCATGCACTGTTATTGTAAACGGCAATGCCGTAAATTCATGCATATTTCCCATTGCGGAGATTGAAGGCAAGTCTGTTGTTACTGTTGAGGGAATCGCAGATAAGGATGGAAACCTGCATCCGCTTCAACAGGCATTTCTTGAGAATAACGGAGTCCAGTGCGGGTTCTGTACCTCCGGCATGATAATGTCAGCCAAAGCACTTCTGGATAATAATCCTAACCCCACAGAAGATGAGATCAGGACAAGTATCGCCGGCAATCTTTGCCGCTGTACCGGATATGTCCAGATTGTTGAGGCCATCAAAATGGCTGCCAAGAAATGATAACTAACATTAAGCAACATGAAAACCAGAAGATGAACAGGAGGAAACCATGTCCGATCATCTGTTTGTAGGGAAGAGCATTCCAAGGACAATAGAAACTGATAAAGTGACGGGCAGGGCCGTTTACATCGATGACTTTAAACGTCCCGGGATGCTGTATGGAAAGATTCTTTACAGTGATTATGCACATGCAAGGATAAAGAGAATTGATACCGGAAAGGCAGAAAAACTCCCGGGAGTAAGAGCTGTTTTGACCGGCAAAGATATACCGGATGTGAGAGTAGGATTCTTAAAGGATCAGACCGTATTGAAGAAGGATGTTGTCCGCCAGTTCAGAGATGAAGTGGCAGCAGTCGCGGCAATAAGCCTTGAGATTGCTCAGGAGGCAATTGACCTGATAGAGGTCGAATATGAGGAACTGCCTGCGGTGTTTGATCCTGTAGAGGCAATGAAGGAGGGGGCGCCTCTGGTTCATGAGGTGGATGCAAGAGGAAAGCCTGTCAGGACCAATATCCTGCCTCTGCCGTGGAAATTTCAGGCCGGGGATATTGAGCAGGGTCTAAAGGAGTCGGCATTCACGGTAAAAGACAATGTAAGCACCACTTGGGTGAATCAGTGCTGCATGGGGACAAGCGGATGTATTGCCGAATTTGACATGAACAAAAATCTGACCCTCTATAACCAGACAAATGTCATATTTGGAGACAAGGGAAGGATCTCAGAATATTTTTCCCAGATTGGTCTAAAGGGAAAAAAGATTCGCGTAATAAATCCAATTGTCGGCGGCAGCTTCGGTACAAAGCTGGATACGGATATTTATGAATTCATATGCATTCAGCTTGCATTAAATACAGGGAGGCCAGTAAAGATCCTTTTTGACCGGGAAGAGGAATTCCGCGCGCTTCCTCCAAGACAGCCTGCAAGGTTTACAATAGAACAGGGCTGTGACAGTGAGGGAAGACTCACATTCAGAAAAATTGAAGCGATTCTCGACAACGGGGCATATACATCCTGGGGCGCAACAACGCCTTCGGTAATGATGATGCCAGTTTCTTCCCTCTACCGTGTGCCGAACATATACTATCAGGCAACATGCGTTTACACGAATAATATCTACTGCCAGGCAATGAGGGGATATGGAAACCCTCAGGCGAGTTTTGCAGTAGAAACCTCAATGGACACACTGGCTGAAAAGGCGGGTATTGATCCGGCTGAATTCAGGATGATTAACCGAAACCGGCCAGGTGACCTGACGCCAATGAGACTGAAGATAACCTCCTGCGGCCTGGAAGAATGTATTGAATCCGTAAAGGAAAGTATCGGTTGGGGCGAAAAGAAAGGCAAAAAAAATGGCCGCGGGGTTGGGATGGCTTCACTTATCCATGTGGCTGGCGGGGCAAGAGTAACCCTGTCAGATGGCCACGGAATTATGGTCAAGGTTGACGAAAACGGATTTGTTGATGTTATTGAGAGCGGAACCGATCAGGGACAGGGCTCTCCAACCGTGATTTCGCAGATTGTTGCAGAGTCTCTGGGTTTCAGACCAGAGGATGTTTCAGTGATATTCGGTGATACGGCATTATCCCTCTGGGATGCAGGTACACACGCGAGCAGGCATACCTTTATGGCCGGCAATGCTGCAATCAGGGCATGTGAAAAGGCCAAAAAGCAGATTCTGGAGATGGCGGCAGATTATATGCCGCAGTTGATAAAGTCAGGCTTTAAGAAAATGATGAAGAAAAATCCGGAGTTCGTGGAGCCTGAGCTTGACTACAGTTTGATATCAGACCCTGCAAACCTTGATATAAGAGACAGGATGGTTTTTCTCAAACGTGATCCTTCCCATCCCCATTTCAATATGGAGGTAAGCCAGATTTTAAGAAGGGGTCTTCACGTTGGAACAGGGGAGAGCAGGGTTGTCGCTGCCGAGGCATTTTATGATCCACCAACAGAGACACTGGACAGAGAACTGAAGGGAAATCTTTCCATGACCTATGCATTTGGGACCACAGGCGTTGAGGTGGAGGTTGACAGAGAAACAGGAGAGGTAAAGATACTGAAACTTGTTGCCGCTCATGATGTTGGAAAGGCTATGAATCCCACGCTCTTATTAGGACAGGTCTATGGTGCTGTTTATACAGGTGTGGGTTATGGTCTTACAGAAGAGATAAAGCTGGAAAAAGGGAGGGTCATGAACCCCAATTTCCTGGACTACAAGATGCTGACAGCCATGGATGTCATTCCAATTGAACCCGTTATTGTTGAGCCTGGCGATGAAGACGGACCTTATGGAGCAAAGGGCGTTGGCGAACCGGGTCTTGTGCCTACGGCACCTGCCATTGCAAACGCTATATACGATGCAATCGGAGTAAGGATAAGGGATCTTCCCATTACCCCTGAAAAGGTCCTGGAAGCAATCAAAAACAGTAAATAGAAATTGTTGGGTTTGGTATTTGCGTTTGCTGACTGAAAACTAGAAATGCGCAACCTGTTAGGAGTTTATGTATGACTGAAAAGTTCTACCGCCTGGGCTGTGATATCGGCGGCACCTTTACCGATTTTGTTCTGCTTAACGATAAGACAGGAGAATTGACGATCAACAAGTGTCTGACAACTCCCAGAGATCCTTCGGATGCCGTAGAACAGGGGATAAAGGAGCTTGAGGTGAAGATCCCTGGTTTTGTGGAAAAGCTGGATGAGGTTATTCACGGGACAACACTTGTTATTAATTCGATTATTGAACGAAAAGGTGCAAAGACAGGGTTGATAACCACGAGGGGTTTTAGAGATGTTCTGGAACTGGGGAGAGAAATCCGCTATGCCCCATACGATATCTTTGCGGAATTTCCTCAGCCACTGATACCAAGAAGATTTCGCATTGAGGTGGATGAGAGGATAAGAAGCGACGGAACAGTATTGAGGCCACTTGATCCTGAAGATGGCCGGAAGGCTGTAAAGCAGCTGCTTGATATGGAAGTGGAGTCGATAGCAGTATGCCTGTTAAACTCATTTGAAAATCCGGCCCACGAACTGATGATCAAGGAGACTATACTGAGTATGGCCCCTGATATTTCAGTTTCCATCTCATACGAGGTGCTGCCGCAGATAAGAGAATACGAAAGGACCAGCACTACCGTCACCAATGCCTATGTTAAACCATTGACAGGCAGGTACCTGACCAGGCTTTCAAAAAGACTTGAATCAATTGGTTCAAAAGGAAAGCTTTTTATCATGCTTTCAAGCGGCGGCATTACTTCAATCGAGACGGCTGCAGAGTTCCCTGTCAGGATTATCGAGTCAGGCCCCACTGCTGCAGTTATTTCAGGACAGTACTACGGCAAGCTATTCGGGACTCCTGAGATGTTCTGTTTTGACATGGGAGGAACTACAGCAAAATCGTGTCTGATTCAGGGCGGGGTGGCCGGTGTTGTCCCAACATTTGAAGTGGGCCGGGTTCAGAGGTTTATGAAAGGAAGCGGCCTTACCATTCAGGTACCTGTGGTTGACCTGATGGAGATCGGTGCCGGGGGCGGGAGTATTGCTAAGGTCAGCAGGCTGGGCACCCTCCAGGTCGGACCTGAGAGCTCCGGGGCCGATCCCGGACCCATCTGTTATGGGAGGGGAGGCACAGGCCCAGGTGTGACAGACGCTGATCTCCTGCTTGGTTATCTTGATGAAAACTATTTTCTCGGCGGAGAGATGAAGCTGGATAAGGAGGCTGCAAGACGCGGGATAGAGGAAAAGATTGCAAGGCCTCTTGATGTCCCTTTCATACAGGCTGTATGGGGGATACACGATCTGATAAACGAGACAATGGCAGGTGCGGCAAAGACACATATTGCTGAAAAGGGAGGAAATCCCAAGGTCGTTACTGTTGCCGCCTTTGGAGGAGCAGGGCCGGTTCATGCCTATGGACTGGCTAAAAAACTCGGAGCGCCGAAATTAATTGTTCCTCCGAATGCCGGTGTAGGTTCAGCTCTGGGATTTTTTACAGCACCAAGGGCCTTCGATCTTGTAAGGAGCCACAAGGTTTCACTTGAAGCGGCTGATTTCAGCGAGATAGAGAAGATTTTTAAGGAGATGGAGGCCGAAGGAATCAGGACGCTTCAAAAATCCGACACAGAGCTGGATATCAAGTTTGACCGTTCAGTAGATCTCAGGTTTATAGGACAGGGTTCTGAAACAAATGTTCCGATTCCTGAAAATGATTTTCTGACCGTTAAAAAGGAAGATGTCAGGAGCCGCTTTGACGATGTGTATAAAAGGCTTTATGGAAGGACATATCCTGATTCGCCTGTTGAATTTATTAACTTCAAGGTCAGGGCCAGCCTGCCTGAGAGGCTGCTGCAGCTTCCCAGGCTCGAAACAGGTTTTAATTCACTTGGCCAGGCAGTAAAGGGTGAGCGTCAGGCATATTCCGGTATTGCAAAGGAATTTATTCCGTTCACGGTTTATGACCGTTACAGGATGTTCCCCGGAGCGGAGTTTAAAGGTCCGGCTATTATAGAAGAGAGGGAATCGACTGTCATAGTTGGCGAAGATGCATCTGTTTCTGTTGATGAATACGGTTTTCTGTGGATAGAATTTTAAGAAGTTCAAGCCAAAACATTCTTTGACAGGATTAACAGGGTAAACATTATTTTTTATCTTTTTTTTAAAAGTCCGGTTATCCGGTAGCTCCTGTATATCCCGTCTGAAAATAAGGAGGATAAAATGGGTCACAAGTTCGATCCAATAACCCTTGAGATACTCTGGCGCAGACTGATTTCCATTGTGGACGAGGCTGATACTACGGTAGCCAGAACGGCTTTTTCAAGCCTCTTGAGAGATGCCCACGATTATACATGCATGTTTACTGACCGAAAAGGGAGAGAGCTGGCACAGGGGACTTTTGCAACACCGGGCCAATCCGGCGCCATGGCCCTGGGCATAAAAAGGCTTGTAACAAAGCTTATGGCAAGTGACTGCAAACCGGGCGATGTATTTATCACAAACGATCCATGGGCACTGGCCGGACATCTGAATGACGTCTGTGTGATTTCCCCGATATTTTATAATAATCAGCTTACAGCTTTTACCGCCTGCGTGTTTCATCATTCAGATGTAGGCGGCAGGGTTGCTTCCGACAACCACGATGTTTTTGAGGAAGGGCTTTTTATACCGCTTGTAAAGCTCGAGGATGCAGGTGTGCTTAACCAGGCGGTTGTTGAAATGATAAGGTGGAATGTCCGTACATCCGATGAGGTCATAGGCGATATACGTTCCCAGATAGCCGCCAATCATGTTTGTGCTGAAAAAATCTGCCAGATGCTTGATGAATACCAGCTTGAAGGGCTTGATGATCTGGCTGATGAGATAATCGGTCGCACAGAGGCCAGCATGAGGGAGGCTATCTCAAAAGTTCCTGATGGCATATACAGGGCCGAAGGCATTGTGGAACAGATGAAGGGAAAGAACGATATAGTCATAAAGCTGGCCGTAAATGTAAAGGGTAGCGATATAGTTGTTGATCTTGACGGATCTTCTCCTCAGGTGGACTGGGGTGGGAATGTGGTATTCAATTTTACATATGCCTATGTGTTCATGGCAATGAAGAGCATGTTTGACCCTGACATACCTAACAATGACGGGTGCACAGCACCTATAGCAATGATGGCACCCGAGGGCAGTGTTGTAAATTGCCGCTTTCCTGCTGCCGTAGCTGCACGCATGCAGATCGGGCATTTTATAACCGAGATTATCTACAGGGCACTGGCAGATGCCCTGCCCGGCAGGGTAATAGCAGCAAGCGGCGGCACTCCGGCAACAATGAATGTCTTTTACGGAAAAAGAAAGGATGGAAAATCCTGGCACTCGGTGATAATCAGGGGTGGCGGCATGGGCGCCAGTTCAACCAATGATGGTTATTATGATTACATATTCCCTGCAAACGGGGCCAATACACCGGTTGAGATATTTGAGAGTGACACTCCGCTTATCATAGAAAAGAGGGAGATACTTACTGATTCAGGAGGCGCCGGCATGATGAAGGGGGGACTGGGAAGAAGGGTTGTTTTCCGTGTCCCTGATGATGAATATGCCCCCATACCTCCTGTGAATCTGGGGATTCAGTCAGGAAGATTCCAGTATCCTCCGGAAGGGCTGTTTGGAGGAAGGAGCGGTGCCAGGGCGAGTTTTCTTGTTAACGGCGAGCATGGAAATCCGTACGGCCTGACTCAGTTCGGCCCGGGAGATGTTGTTATTATGGATGCTGCCGGCGGAGGGGGATACGGAAATCCCTTTGAACGCGAACTGGAAAAGATAGAAAATGATGTGATAGACGGATATGTCAGCATAGAAGCAGCAAGAGAACAATATGGTGTTGTGATAGATGCCGCAACAATGAAGGTTGACAGGGAAGCAAGCGAAAAGCTGAGGGGTGCGCTGAAAAAGTGATATCTGCTCAATCAATAATTTAAATATCCAGGCGGGTTATGGAATATCCCTGATCAACAGCAAGGTATTAGGTGCAAGGCGCCGAGGAGCGACGACTGAGGCGTATTGAGCAATACGCCGCAAGGAGGAGCGATCGAAGGTAATCCCGCGAAGCGCGGGACAGATGATGCCTTGCTGGTGTGTCAGGGGTGCTTGACTATTAGTTTTGATGTGGTTATAGAATGGAATGGCATTTATCAAACTTCAGAGCATGCTTGGCCTTTGCGTCCTGGTACTCCTCGCCTGGATCATTTCCGAAGACCGCCGCAGTGTAAGCCTTAAGACACTTCTGGTAGGTGTCGGTCTCCAGTTTGTTTTTGCTCTACTCCTGCTTAAAATTCCGGGCAGCAGGGAATTCTTTTTTCTTCTCAGCAGGGTGGTCCAGGCCCTTGAAGATGCAACAAGGGCAGGGACGGGTTTTGTATTCGGCTACCTCGGAGGCGCCCCGCTTCCCTTTGACGAAAAAAACCCGGGTCTCAGTTACATACTCGCCTTTCGCGGGCTTCCGCTTGTCCTTGTTGTCAGCGCCATATCTTCACTCCTGTTTTACTGGCGGATCCTTCCAAAGGTCGTAAGGTTTTTCTCCCTTATCTTTCAGCGAACAATGGGTATCGGCGGGGTGGAAGGCCTGGGCACGGCTGCCAATATCTTTGTAGGCATGATAGAATCACCCCTATTTGTAAGACCATATCTTGCACAGATTTCAAGAAGCGAGCTCTTCACCATAATGGTTTCAGGCATGGCCACTATTGCCGGGACGGTTATGGCCCTGTACGCAAGTATCCTGAGCAGATTAATACCGGATATAATGGGACATCTCCTGACAGCGTCAATAATAAGCGCGCCGGCATCCATAACCATAGCAAAACTGATCATCCCTGAGACAGGGGAGCCTTCATCGGAAAAAATGAAGATACCTGAGGCAGGAAAGAGCTCCATGGATGCAATTACACGCGGCACAATTGAAGGTACTAAACTGCTTATCAACATTATCTGTATGCTGGTTGTTCTTGTAGGACTGGTGTATCTGTGCAACATTCTGCTTGGTTTTTTGCCGGATGTTTCAGGGAGACCAATTACGCTTCAGAGGCTTCTTGGGCTTATTATGTCGCCTGTCGCCTGGCTTATGGGAATACCATGGAATGAGGCCGGCATTTCAGGGGCACTGATGGGAACAAAGACGGTCCTAAATGAACTTCTGGCATATATTGACCTTTCAAGACTTACTGACGGGGAATTGTGTGAGAGGAGCCGTTTGATAATGGTTTATGCAATGTGCGGGTTTGCTAATTTTGGTTCACTGGGCATCATGATAGGGGGCATGGGGGGGATGGCACCTGAAAGGAGGGACGAGATAGTTGGCATGGGCATGAAATCCATTGTTGCCGGGACAATAGCTACCTGTATGACAGGCGCTGTTGTCGGGTTGATTTATTGAACTGGCAGGATCGGTCGAAATCTATACCAGTATTGGGAGGTTGTCACACTATTACTTTCGGGACGTGGCTGGGAGTATATATTATTAACCTGGCAATTAAAAGTATCAATTGTCATGCCGGACTTGATAAGCCTGCCCCGGATCCCGATCCGGGGCCATCCAGTCGATTTCATTGTGGATTCCGGCCCCGAACAGTAATCCGGGACAGGCTGGAGTTTATCCCGAACTTGATTCGGGGCTCGGAATTTTACCAGCCTGTGTTTTTGTCTGGTTTACCAGCCTGTGTTTTTGTCTGGTTTACCAGCCTTTGGCTGGGACAACATTTACACATATTATTGCCGGGTTAATAAAGACTTTTTTAGAGATAGATAAGGGGCGTTTATCATTCAGCCGATTCATTCAGAGGTATATCCCATTTTTTCATATACTTCCAGATCGATGTTCTGCTCAGGTTCATACGGCGGCCGGCCTCTGCTTTGTTCCACCCGCACTGTTTAAGGTTTTCGATCAGCCTTTCACGGGTGATTTTTTTCTTCTGTATGGGTTTAGGTGCTGAAGAAGCAGGCATGTCAGGAAAGGCAGGAGAGTAGGCAAGCTGCCGCATCTCAATCGGAAGGTCAAAAATATCTATATAGGGCTCGGAGCAGAGCACAAAGGCATGTTCAATAGCGTTTTCCAGCTCACGGACATTTCCGGGCCAGTTATAATCCATGAGAATCCTCATTGAAGACTTGGAGACATCACGTATGTGTTTTCTGGTTTTCCTGTTCTGGATACGTATGAAGTGGCTTATAAGGAGCGGGATATCCTCCCTCCTCTTACGAAGCGGTGGCAGGAAAATCGGGAAGACTTTCAATCTGTAATAAAGGTCCTCACGGAAGTCCCCCTTTTTGACCAGATAAAACAGATCCTTATTAGTAGCGGCGATGATTCGTATGTCCACCTTGCGCTTTTTTGATTCGCCGACCCTTTCAATTTCCCGTTCCTGGAGAACCCGGAGCAGTTTGACCTGCATATAGGGGCTTATCTCTCCGATTTCATCCAGAAAAATAGTTCCGCCTTCGGCCTCCTCGAAGCGTCCGATACGGTCTCGGATGGCGCCTGTGAATGATCCCCTTATGTGTCCGAATAATTCGCTTTCCAAAAGAGATTCAGAAAGCGCACTGCATCCCAGGCTTACAAAAGGCATCCCGCTTCTTGCGCTGTTGTGGTGGATGGCACCTGCGACCAGTTCTTTGCCTGTGCCGCTTTCACCCTGGAGCAGGATGGTCGCATCACTGGATGCTGCCGCCTTTATTGATGAAAAGACGTGCTGCATGGCAGGGCTTTTGCCGATAATGCTGTTAAACTGATAAATTTTGCCCAGCTTCTTTTTGGCCTCTTCTGCCTCACTGCGGTATTTTTCCAGTTCCGTAAGATCAGTAACTGTTTCGACAATTCCCTTAACAGCACCTTTGCTGTCATGCACAAGTCGTGCGCTTTTTAACACGGGAACATCATGGCCGTCCTTATGGCGCAGGAAGCACTCTTTTCCGTCCAGCCGGCCATGCTGCATAATACCGCATTCCTGCACACTCCTCGGACTTCTTTTTTGAAAGCAGAGAGAAAAATTCAGCAAAGTGCATGGCTGACCTATGGCTTCCTCTACGTAATAACCTGTGATCCGTTCCATAGCCGGATTCCATGATGTAAATTCCCCGCGATCATTTAGCGTAAAGACTCCATCGGCCATGGACTCCAGAAGAAGAGAGGAAAAACCCGGGCCAAGGACGATGCCTGATTTATGCTTCATAAATTTAAACCATTCCTCTTTTATGGTTTGATTATTCTGTTTTGCTGTTAAATCATTATATGCGTTAACACAGAGTAACGTTAATTAACGTTAAAGTATAGTAAAAGATAACTCATGACTTGTCAATAAAACGTTTTCAATATCTTTTCAAATGGTTGCCTTATAATATTTTAAGTGAGCTTTATATTGAAAATCCAGCAGGTTAGAATTAATAAAAACGAAACTTAATGGGAATATGATGTTTAATAACAGGAATGGCATAGTAAATGCTGTACTTATGGTGATGACATTTAAAGTCGTATTTTGTGATTAACGGTTTGGTTAAAACTGATTATTAAAAGATGTGAAAGGAGTCTACGATGAAAACAATTAAATGTGTATTACTTCTTGTTATTGCTTTTTGCTTTATTCTGTCTTCTCAGGCATTCGGCGGAGAGAAAGCTTTGCTTTTCCATGCCGGTCTCGGACAGCGTGGGGCCTTAAATGAGGTCAAAGCGGTCTTTGAAAAGGAAAATCCCGAAATAAAGGTCAACTTTTCATACAAAGGTTCTGGATATTTTATCGCGGATATCACCCGTTCAAGGCAGGGTGATCTATTCATGCCAGGTGAGGAATTTTATTTAATGCAGGCAGTGGAAAGGGGTTTTCTCACAAACTACAATCCTAAGACTGATATTCCTGCCTATTTCGTTACCGTGATTATTACACCCGCGGGAAATCCGAAAAACATTAAATGCATTGAGGACTTTGCCAAACCCGGAGTGAGGGTCGGCCTGGGGAATCCAAAATCCTGTGCAATAGGAATCTGGCACCAGAAAACATTCGGAAAAGCAGGGATCTGGGACAAGGTCAAAGCAAATGCTACACTTAGCGCCAAATGTATCCCCGAACTCGGCAATGCAACCCAGCACAGGGCAATCGACGGCACAATTGTATGGGCTACCACTGCAGTTCTGTACCTGAGAGACGTGGAGATCATTCCTATCGAACAACAATACAGAGGGATTATAAGACTGCCTGTTGGCGTGTTGAAGTTTGCCAGATACAAAGAAGAGGCCCAGCAGTTGATGGATTATATACTTTCTGATGAAGGAAGGGCCATATTTCATAAGCATGCATATGCGATAAATCCTGTCATTCCTGTTGATAAGAATGGTTTCTGCCTGGACGGCACAACAGACAAGGACATGGAATATCTGGTTAACGCAGCAAAGGCTGTAAAAGATGAGTCCTTTCCTGTTAACAAGGATACTGTGGGTGATTTAATAGAAGAGGTCGAAAGGCAGAAGAAAACTGTAAGGGCAGGAGATTAGAATTTAAGGAGGAATGAAAATGGACCTTATATCTCGAGGGAGGTGGTGGCCTGTTCTCTGCGTGGGAACGGCTGTCACTATCCTGGCGATTTATATCCTGCTGGTGGCTAGCAACTGGATCTATCTGGGATGGCATGACACTGTTTACTTCTTTTCAAAATCGAGGATGTGGGCGAGGTTCTGGCTCACAGTATGGACCTCAACTGTTTCCACTTTTTTTTCTCTGTTTATCGGAATTCCGGCCGGGTATGCACTTTCCCGTTTTAAATTCCCATGCCGGCATTTTATTGCCAGCGTTATAGACCTTCCAATAGTAGTCTCTCCCGCGGTTGTGGGGGCATTCCTTTTTGGAATCACCACCAGGTTTCCATTTGACTGGATAAGTGAATATTACGGCATATATATTGGAAGAAATGTTTACGGTGTACTTCTGGTACAATTCACCGTGACCGCTGCCTTCTGCGCCCGCCTGATGAAGGCCAGCTTCGATATAATTCCGGCCCGCTTTGAGTCTGTTTCCCGTAGTCTGGGCGCTTCTCCCATGCGGACATTCTTCAAGGTGGTTCTTCCCATGGCAAAGAACGGTATAATCGCAAGTATGATCGTTGTGTGGGCACGAGCTGCCGCCGAATGGGAGGGATTGATGCTGTTTGTGGGCGCTACCGAAGGGAAGACCGATATCATGCCTTTTGCCATATATCTTGACTGGAATGGAGGAATGATGGGGTGGGTAACCTCGATGAGTATAGTATGTATTCTGATGGCGGTATCAGCTATATCGGCCATGAGAATGATTGGAGGTAGAAGTAATGTCTGGTAAAAAATCAAGCAGAAAGACATTCAATGCTGTTTTTTACAGTTTTGCCGGATTCCTGTTTCTCTATTCTGCATATCTCTTTTTAAGCAATATTGACCAGCTCTTTGTCACAAAGGCTGCAATAGAGACCCGTGAAATAACCGCTGTCTGGGGTGAGGACAGGGAAGTTTTAAACCAGTTTGCAGGAGGGTTCTGGAAAGACCCTTATTTCTGGAAGTCTCTAAACCTTACAGTGATAACGACACTGATAACCACCCTGATCGCTGCAACCCTGGGAATACCGACGGCATATGCCCTTTCACGTTATCGTATCCCGGGCATGTCCTTTATCGAGACCCTTTTTTCGTCACTGATCGTGATGCCCGGCTCGGTAATAGGAATATGCCTGATCGTAATGTTTAATTACGGACCATTATGGAAGCTGCAGAATGCGCTTGGGTTCAAGTTTGCACACAGCATATTCCCAGGCATGGTGATAGCATCGCTGGTACTCTCATTTGCACTGGGATTAAGTGCCTGGAAGGCTGCTTTTGACAGCGTAAATCCTCGGTTCGAGCAGGTGGCGCGTTCCCTGGGGAGCAGCAGATGGAGGGCCTTCTGGACGGTAACCTTTCCCCTCGCCAAAAGCGGGATAGTTGCCGGTATAATCCTGGCCTGGACCAGGGCAATGGCTGAATTCAGTGCGGTCCTGTTCTTTTGCGGGACATTCCATGAACTCCCCCCTTCACGGTTTAGCAATTTTACAAAATTCATGCAGATGGATCAGGCGGATTGGGTTTCCGTGGCTGTGTGGGCACAGGTGGAGTTCGGCAATATTGAGTATGGTTTTGCACTGGCCTTTGTTCTTGTTTTGATTGGAGGTTTGTCGGTGTATGTAATGCACCGGATAGGTGCAAAAGGATTTGTATGGTGAGGAGGGAATAATGATTGAAATAGAAAAACTTAATGGTGATCTGGGTGAATTTCACCTGCGCGATATCAATCTTACGGTGAATAAGGGAGAATACCTTGCTATTCTTGGCCCCACAGGGGCCGGGAAGACCGTGCTGATTGAGTATATTGTGGGTATATTTAAGCCGGATTCCGGAATGATCCGGATTGACGGAGAGGATATCCTACAGCTTTATACGGAGGAAAGGAACATAGGATATGTACCCCAGGACTACGCCCTGTTTCCCAATCTCACCGTGGAAAAAAACATCTCCTACGGACTGGAGGCAAGAAGGATGGAGCCTGAACAGATCAATAATCTGGTTTCAGAAATGATTTCGAGGCTCAAGATAGACTACATCAGGCATCGTATGCCTCTGAATCTGAGCGGAGGTGAAAAGCAGAGGGTGGCATTGGGCAGGGCCCTGGCAACGGAACCGAGGGTCCTTCTTCTGGATGAGCCGCTGAGCGCCCTGGATGAAAACCTCAGGAACGAGATGGCAAGAGAGCTCAGGCGTGTGCAGAGAGATGTCAACGGCACCTTTATACATGTATGTCACAATTTTGAGGAGGCCTCGGATGTCGCAGACAGGATAGCAATTATGAATGATGGCATGATAGTTCAGGTAGGAACACTTAAAGAGATTATGGAAACCCCGAAAAATGAATTTGTGGCAAGATTTGTAAAGACACAGAATGTCTTTGGCGGTGTTTCCGACGGCTCCAGCATACAGATAGGCGATACTTCAATTGCGAAGAAGCATTCGTTTAAGGGAGAAGTGATAGTGGCTATCAGGCCCGAGAATATCATGATCGTGGAAAAAGAGGAAGAAGGGCCGGATATCTTTTCAGGAGTTGTGGAGAATATAGCGCTTAAACCCTATTTTACAGAGATATCTATCAATGCGGGAATTCCGATTGTTGTTATCAGTAAGAATGACCATCCCTACAGTATAGGTGACACCATGAAGATCAGGGTGTCTGAAGAAAAGGTTGTAGTGCTGGAAAAAGCTTAAGTGTTTCCGTGAAAACCTGGGTGATCAGGAAGGGTACCCGATGGAAATAGAAGAAATAGTATCTGAAAAGCAATTTATCAGGGCTATTAAAACTGATGATCTCGTAATAAGTCGTCACCCCGGTGAAAATCCGGGACCAGAGATTCCGTAACTGCTTGAAAAGGCTGGATTCCGACTTTCGTCGGAATGACGGAAAATAGTACTTTTCGAGTTTTTACGAGACCATTAAAATCAGGATAATTCAATTATTTAATACTCCGGAATCCCTGGCCTGTGCCCGGGATTTCATATCTTAAAAAGGAGGATAAAGATGAAAGGAAAAAGATGGTTAAAGGCAGGTATGCTCGTGTTGGCAGTAATTTTGGCTGCCATTCTGGTTTATCCGCAGTTTGGATTTGCATCTGACTCGCTTCTTGTTTACTCAGGGGCAGGGATGAGAAAGCCTATGGATGAAATCGGTGCTGTTTTTCAGAAAAAATATGATACCAGTATTAAATACAATTATGCAGGTTCAAATGCACTTTTAAGCCAGATGGAGCTTACCAAAGAAGGCGATGTGTATATGCCCGGCGCCACAATGTACATTGAGATTGCCACGAAAAAGGGCCTTGTAGATTATCAGCAGCTTGTCTGTTACCACATACCCATTATAACGGTTCCAAAAGGGAACCCTGCCAATATCACCTGTCTGGATGATCTGGCAAAACCGGGAGTAAGACTGATTTTTGGAGACCCCAAGGTCGCAGCGACAGGAAAGGCTGCTAAAAAAATCCTGGAGAAAAACAAGCTCTATGAGAAGGCATGGAAAAATGTTATCGCCACAGTCCCGACCATGAATGAGGTAATGCTTCAGATAGCATTGGGCCAGGCCGATGCATCCATAAACTGGTGGGATACGGTCAAGTTTGTGAAAGACATTGATGTCGTTGAGATAAGCAAAGAACAGAATAGCATCAAGATAGTACCTGTAGGTGTTACAACCTTCTCCAGAAATCCGGAGACAGCCAGAAAGTTTGTGGATTTTTGTGCTTCTGCGGAAGGGAAGGGGATTTTTGAGAAACACGGCTTTATAATTTATCCCAATCCGGAGTATGAGGGTTTTGCAAAGTAATATCTGCAGACAGTATGAGAAAGGGATATTTTGAATATGCCGGAACAGGAACCTAACACTATCGAAAAAAAAGAATATCAGAGCACACAGAGCCTTTTCAGACGGCTGAGGGAATCCAGCTTCAAGATAATAACGATTCTATTCGGACTGGTTCTTGCCGCTTTCATTGTTATTTTACTGATTGGTGTTGTTACACATACGACGCCCCAGGCACTGATAGAAAGCATTTTATCAGGAGAGATCCAGTTTGCTATCAGGCTGAGCCTGATAACATCCGTGATATCCACTGCCTTCTGCATTATCGTATCAGTACCGGCAGCCTATGCCCTGGCCAGATACGATTTTCCGGGCAGGAATATAATCAATACACTGCTGGATATACCTCTGGCATTACCACCCCTGGTGGCTGGTGTTGCCTTATTGATTCTCTTTGGAACAACATCTTTTGGAAAGGGCCTTGCCGATGCCGGAATCAAGATTGTTTTCACACCCCTGGGGATAATACTTGCACAGTTCTTCGTGAATATGCCCTTCATGTTTCGCGTGCTGAGGTCAACATTTCAGGGGATAAATCCGCGATATGAATATGTGGCTCAAACTCTCGGTTCCACTGAAGCAGGGGCATTCTGGAGAGTCACATTGCCGATGGCAAGGAACGGGCTCATGGCAGGTTCAATAATAACCTGGTGCAGGGGTATCGGTGAGTTCGGCGCAGCACTGATGGTAGCCGGATCCACAAGGATGCAGACAGAGACGCTGCCCATTTCACTTTATCTGAACATGTCCTGCGGGGAGTTGCCGCTGGCTATTGCCTCAGCCACCATTCTGATAGTGATATCTCTTGTGTCGCTTTTTATATTCGAAAAATTCAGCGGTTTTACCCGCGTGTTTTAGGTGAAAATGGTAAGAGTTGAAAATATATCTAAGAATCTTGGTGAATTTTTCCTAAAGGATGTGTCTCTGCACGTCGATGATGGCGAATATTTTATGATACTGGGGCCAACCGGTGCAGGCAAGACCATCCTTCTGGAAACAATAGCAGGTATATATCCTCCGGACAATGGCAGAGTTTATCTTAATAATCATGATATTACCAGATTACCGCCACGGAAAAGAAACATTGGCATGGTGTATCAGGATTACATGTTATTTCCTCATTTAACCGTTAAAAAGAACATAAGGTATGGGGCAAAGTCTACAAATCTAAGCAAACAGGAAATATCACAAAAAGTTAATGAACTGGCTGACATGCTGAATATCTCTAATCTGCTGCACCGTTATCCGGGAACACTGAGCGGAGGAGAAAAACAAAGGATAGCCATTGCCCGTGCCTTGATCATGGATCCGGAAGTACTGTTGCTTGATGAACCGCTGAGTGCCCTCGATAATGAAACAAAAGCAAAGCTCAGGAAAGAACTGCGAAAGATACATACTTTGACCTCTACAACGATGGTTCATGTTACCCATAGCTTTGATGAAGCATTTTTGCTTGGAAGCCGTATGGCAATTATGAATCAGGGAGAGATTGTGCAGATGGGCAAGCCGAATGATGTTTTCAGAAAGCCCAACTGCAAGTTCGCCGCGGAATTTCTGGGAGTGACCAATGTCTTTCGCGGAAAGTCGATAGTTGATAACGGCATAGCATACATTGATATAGATGGCCTGAAAGTTATATCTACCGACCGAAAGGACGGACAGGTCTATTTATCTATCAGGCCGGAAGATATTCTGCTGTCACTTAAGCCCCTTGAGTCGAGCGCAAGAAATTCCTTTCAGGGAAAAGTGCAGGAAATTTCTGATGCCGGAGTAATTATCAGAATCACGGTTGACATCGGTGTGCCTTTTGTTGCCGCAATTACCAGAAATTCATTCCTTGATATGGGGCTGAAAGAGGATATGGTCGTTTTTTTGACCTTCAAATCCGCAGACGTTCATGTCTTCTAATATTGACATCATTTTTTTAATGGCATTGAAATACTAATGCAAAGGATCAAAAAAGCAAAGAGATCTCTGATGTAACGAATCGGATATTTTATCAGGAGTAGTGAAGATTATAATACTTAAACCCTATTTTACCGGGATATCGATCAATGCGGGAATTCCGACTGTTGTTATCAGTAAAAATGGCAATTCCTAAAATACAGGAGATACAATGAAGATCAGGGTATCGGAAGAAGAGGTTGTTTTGTTGGAAAAAACGTAACTTATCCCGTGGGAAACTGCGGGAATCTGGAAGGGTACCCGTTGGAAATAAAAGAAATAGTATCTACAAAGGAATTTTTCAGGAACATTCAGGATGGAATGACACTGATTTTTTTCAGTGCCCCCTGGTGTGCCCCCTGTCATTTACAGGAGCCCATTCTTCGCGAGATTGCTGCCAGATTTAAGGGGAAGACATCCATAAATGCTGTTAATGTTGATCAGAGTCCTGAAATTGCCCGAAACCTGGGGATCCAGATCGTCCCCACATCGATCCTTTTCAAAAAAGGGAAGGAGATTGAGCGATTTATCGGGCTTCAATCAGAGGGTAAATTTTCGGATGCCATAGAAAGACTAATAAATATGGGTGGCTAATACACAGGGTCTATCCGGTCTTTGCTTAGTTCCTGCTCGGATTCCGGTTTTTGCCATAATGACTGATTGAAATTTTGATATGGGGCCATAGCACTCCCATTTATCATAATAACTTTTGCAATGCTTATAAATACGCAGAAAACGAATGATTCATTTTAATTAACCAGTCTTTCATTATCCTTGATAAATTTATTTTTCTTTTGTAGAATACCCACATATTGATTAAGTAAAGGTCTTTTATTTAGGCCTTTAAAAAGTTCCATAAATATTATTCCCGGGTTTCTTTTATTTGAAAGGATGCCTGATGTATTCTTCAGGCAGTATTTAATTTCTGATAAGGCATAGTCTTTTTAAAGAAAAGAGTTAAACCAATTAACGGAGGGAGTGATTATGGAAATATGGGCAGGGATTGTTCTGTTACTGGCGCTTGTGGGCACGGTTATAAACCTTTTAATCGGTACACCTGTTCAGCTTGTACTGCATGATATTCTACTGTTTCTGATCACACTGGGCATCCTGGTAAGGATCAGATACAAAAGAAAGGAAGGAGAAAAGGAGAAGCTGATACAGAGGATAGCAGAGGCAGATAGCAAATAGAACTCTTTTTGACTCGCTTAGAAGTTGACAAAAGGCACATCATTTGATGCCTGAAACTGATGAAGGCATCAAATTTTAAATTGCCTGTTCTTCTTCGAAGCAGGAGAAATCCCCTTGCCGGTATTAATTATGCCCTGTTGAATCCTAAGGCATGCATAGAACCGCCTTTATTTTGGTATCAAAAATGCTCGCTGCATAACCGGGTTTCATTATAACTGAGGTATCAGCCCCATCGCCGCTTCCCCCGACAACGACCACATCCTCGTCCGGGGTTATGTATCCATGTTCGGCTGCCATGACTGCAATTTCTACGCAGACCTTCATGCCCTGCGAGAACATGCGCAGTGTATCTGCCATGATATTCAAGGGGATAAAGCCGCTTTTGTATTTGTTTTCAAAGCTCCTTTCCACACCGCTGAGCGCATGCAATCCTCTTACAACCCTGATTCCTTTTTCAATCAATGAGGGATAATTTTTATTGAACTGTTCAACCTCTTCGGTGAACCTGCTTCCGGCACCGTAGGTGACTGCAATGATTTCCATTGTAGGTTTTGCCTTGCTGTGGCATTTCAGCGCCGTATCGCCGGTTGATGATGCAACGACGATTTTATTCATTTTCAGCTCTTCACAGCAGGCAAGGGCAATATCAATTGTCCTGTCAGTGTTTGCCGGTCCCTTTCTGCTGAAATAAAAGATCTTTTTTTCAACTCCTGTTCCCATAAAAAAACCTCCTTTCAAGATTTCTCGCGGAGTTTATCCCGATGAAAATCGGGGCTCGAAAGTTTACCTGCCTGTGTCTTTGGCAGGCTTACCTGCCTATGTCTTTGGCAGGCTTGTCCGCCATTGTTTATGGCGGATTTACCAGCCTCTGTCTGGGACATCTTTTCTAATTATATCATAGTGTTGACAGATAGAAATCCTTGTAATATATTTATCATATACTAATGTGCCTCAAGTTAATATAAAATTTCCCGTAATTCCCTATCAACGCCTGTAAAATATAACAAGTAATTTGATCCAGAAAAGCGACATGGATATTGCTTCAGGATTAAGAGGAAAATATTTACAAGCCTGTTTGCCTGGCTGAATTGCTTTGCACAGACAGGCAGGTTTGTTATTCGGTGAATGATGGATAATTAGGAGGATTCTGGATTATCTCTTTCAGTTCAAAATTGTCATCATCGTACCGCCATTCCATCATGAACTTGTCCATGAGATATAGCGGACCGATACAGTAACTCTGGTTCATCACCTTCAGGTAAATGCGGAGTATCACCCCGTGAATATTATTTGTGTGTACATTGCCGAGGGCATATCCCATGGGGCCATTAAAAGAATAGTCCTGCCGCCACGTGTCGTGAGAATTATAAAGAACTGTATCTGTTGCCCCGTCATAAAGATAAACGCTGTCCACCCTTACAATTGTGCTGCCCCCGGTGCCTCCGGCCCCCGGTTCCAGCTCCAGAAAATCGAAGAATCCACCATCATATTCATCCACGATAAGGCTTGCCAGGTCCCCGGCGCCGTCCACAATATCATCAAGTCCTGAAAATGCAATATCCAGCAGGCTGAAACTGGTACTGACAGTATAGTAATACCAGTTGCGACCCTCGAGTTCCAGATACACGCTGTAAAAATCAGCAGCCGTTCCTGTCGTGGAATAAAACATGCGGCCGTAGAAATCGAAGACGCCGAAAGAGGTGGTTACCTTGTAGTTCGGGTTCCAGAATGTGCCGGGGACATCATCGATCCTGTGCCGCTTGAGTTTGGAACTTATGCAGACTAAGGAGATACATAAATGGGGCATGTGCCGGGATAAAAAACAAAGTCCTTGTCATATACCCCTGCGCAGGTTGCTGTAGCGCCGGGGTTATTAATAATGGTCCCGTTTAGCAGGCTGTTAGAGACGAGAAAAATAAAAGGACTGTTATTGAAGACTGATTGTGTTTTTCCATTAATATTGCAGTTGTTTACTTTTACCGTTCCGCCAACTATTCCGGTAGCTCCGGACTCTCCGTTCATTATTGCATATCCTTCGGCAGTATTACTGGATGCTGTGACCATGCTGTTGTTAATGACCGGGGATGTCTCCAAGGTATCGGATGAACTCAGGTTGTAGATACCAACATCATTAGTTGCATTGCTTGATATCATTATAATACATGATCTCAGGGATGGTGAGCAGTCACGGTTTCTGACGCCTATACTAAATTCGAAAGCCGACCCGGTGGCCGTAACTTTTGTATCTATAATCATTGCATCAGATACCAGATTGTCAATTGCGCAGTTGAGTGGGGAGGTATACAGAGTGCCTGAGACATGGGCGCAGACATCGGTGATAATGCTTGCTGATTCTTTGTTATAAATGGCTCTGTTTATAGCAGTGCCTGCTTCCCCTGCGGTTGCCCCTGAAGCCTCAGCCGTCATTGAAGTGAGGCGCGTGGATGCTTTAGTATTAAATACTGCTGTTGCATATTTAGCACCGCCGGTGTTTGCAATGGTCAGGAAGCGCAGCTCCGTATTATCGCACCCGAGCACTGTGCCTGTATCTTCGGTATCGCTACCCAGGGCCGTTATGGTTGTTGCTGTCTCCCCTGATCCTTCAATATCCACGTATTCTTTTAAAGACAGATGATTTGAACCCAGATCATAGACGCCTGGCTCCAGCTTGATAAGATACGGGTTTGTTGCAGAAGCATCGGTAATTGCATTAAGGGACTGAATCAGGGCTGTTCCGCTTGCAGAAGTATCTCCCGCAACAGGACTCACCAGTACCGTGCGTTTGTATCTTTTTCCGGCATTAATAACGTAAATGTCTCCCTCGGCATGTCCGGCACAGGGAATCAAAAAGAGCAGGCCTGATAAAAGGATAAGGATTGTGCAGAAATTCTTGATCATGCATTATACCTCTCGAAACAATATTGATTCAGAAGGATTGACATATGAAAACTTTGCACCGGGATTATGGTGGCGGTGGCGGTGGACAGGTATCGGGGTAAAAGGTGTAACTCCCATCACTAACGCCGGCGCATGTGCATGTGGCGCCTCCTTCAGTATAAACCGGACCCCCATCCAGCAGTGAACTTCCCACCCTGCCCGCGTCTGAGCCGGCTCTAAGTTTTATTGTGTTTGTGCTTCCGGAAATTTGAGAGTTGGTCACATAGACGGTTGTGTAACAGTCGCTGAGGATACCATAGTTGTTTGTACCTCCTGAGCCGGATATAGTGCAGTTATCTATATTCACAGTGCTCTGCGAGCTGCCAGTACCAAAAATTCCAGCACTTGTTGCCCCTCCTGTGGCAAGGGATGTGCAATGGATCATGGTTACATTGGAATTACCAATGCGCATTCCCGCACTGACTGTGATCCCGTTAGCAATGCCGCTCACATTATCCATGACAAGGTTGCAGCCGTAAGTCCATATGCCAAAATTCTGGCCGCCTCCGGTGGCTCTGGCAGTGACATCTTTCATAACAGGCGATGCCCCTGACAGGCAGTAGATGCCATAGATATCGCCGCCGCCGACCCCCATGGCCTCGGCAGTGACATGGATCAGGCGGGGAGCGGTATTTTCAACGCGTATAGCAATTGCCCATCCCCATCCATCACCTGTATTCCGCACTGTTAGAAAACGAAGCTCAGCGTTATTAGCGCCTAAAAGTGTATGCGCATCCACATTGCCGGCTCCGGTGCGCGTTATAATGGTGTTGAGTTCTCCAGAGCCCTCGATATCGACATATTCCTTCATTATCAGATGGCTGGTACTACTCAGCTCATAAATGCCGGGTTCAATTTTGAGCAGATAGGTATTGGTAGCTGACTGTCCGCTGATATTATTCAGGGCGGCAAGAAGTGCATTTCCGCTGGCAAGCTGGTTGCCTGGCACAGGGCTGACCACTACAGTCCGTTTGTACCTTTTTCCTCCTCCGATCACGGCAAAGAGGTCACCACTCCATGCACAGTTTATGCAGAGGAAAATGCCTAAAACCAAGAATATGAAGGATATACTCACTTTTATTTTCATAAGTATACTTCTTTCAGGAAAAACCCATTAGAAATTAATAGAATGAATTACCAAAGGACTCTAAAGATGATAACGCATCCAATATATTTGTTTGAATGGCAGGGTGTCAACCGCTAACATATTTATTTTACAGTTTATTATTTTAAGCTTGACATGAAAAAGGGAAAGAAGTTAAATAACCAATTTTACTTAAGACACATTGAAATATGGAGAGTTAAAAATGGCTTCCAACAGAAAAAAGACAAAGAGAATACGTGAAAATAAGGCAAAGCCCAACAAGCAGAATCTGAAGACTAATATGGCCAGGATTAAGAAGAATGAAGAAATTCTAAAGGATCTGGCATCCAACGAATAACATTATTCCTGAAAACGTGAAATCCAAAAGATAAATCCTGATGATCTCTTAACAATTCCGAATGATTTTTATTTTGTATCACACTGTAGCGTGATGAGAAATCTTGATAATGTAATATCTCAAAAACACAAGATTTCTCCCCTGCCTGTGGCGGGATCAAAATGACATCCCGTGCAAGTTCGACTTTTTGCTAAGTAATAAATCCAGCCTGAAAGGAAAGAAACCTTGGCAAATCCCTCAGGGCCGCGGTCTTTACCATTCCAGATATTCAGCGCTTTTTAATTTTCTGCCTATATGGTAGTCAATGTGCAGTTTGAGCACGGGTTTTAATTCATCGATTAATTTTTTGCTCAGTTCAAAGTTTTCAATCCGGCTGTTAACCTCTTCTGACTGTAGCATCCTTAATTTATTTACTGTATCAGGTTCAAGGCATTTAGAGTATTTTGATTCCTTTTCGCAATTAAGACAGGAAATGCCCCCCCTGTTCGGTTTGAAAACAGCCCTTCCCGCACCTGAATATTTCCTTCCGCAGTCACAGCATTTATCAAGGTTGATTGCATATCCGCCAAGGGACATTGCCTTTGCCTCAAAAAAGATACGCATGCAGTCTATTCTTTCGCCACTGCTCAATAAATCAAATGATTCCTTTAATAAATCAAACATCCTTTGTTCAACCACGTTGTGCGGAAAAATGATTTCAGTGAGTTCAATCATGTAGCTTGCAAGGGAAAGAGTTGAAAAATTTGATCTGAGGCCTGGAAAGGTCTTAATCAGTTTTGATGAATGAAGCAAATGCAGATCCCGGTTGCTTTTTATCTCATATTCAACGTTTGACAGGCAAAAGAGGTCCAGGCTGTTGCTGAACCGCCTTCGGCTTTTCCGTGCCCCTTTGGCTATGCCTGTTACTCTACCATGGTCACGTGTAAAAAACGTAACTATCAGATCGGATTCTCCAAATTCTTTAATCCGCATAATAATAGAAGGAGAAATACGGGTTTCCATATCAGGGCTTATACCATAGTCATTAAATTTGAAAACAATAGATCTGAAAAGTTCTTTTCATGCACTGAATTATCTTGGCTTTATTTGAGGAACAAGGTTTTTGTTTATTTGATTCAAGAAGTATTCATCAGTCATGCCGGAGATAAAATCTCGCACAATACCTGCATCAGGGGTATTCTTCTTATATTCGGGGGACATGCCCTCTAAAAATCCCGTAAAAATATCGGAATCTTCATTTCCGGTCTTCAGGTCTTCAAGGTATTTTTCATACAGCAATTCAAACATGAGCTTTATTTTTTGAGTCTGCTCTTTAACTTTTTGATTCTTATAAATATTTTCCTCATTAAAAACCTTCAGCTTTTTCAGGGACTCACCTGCATCAGTGCTGAAACTGACATAGGGCCTGTCAAGACTGTTGGCAATTATGTCCTCAACAAGGGTATAGACAATAGTCCCGTTTGTATCTCCCAGGACAAGGGTGCAGTCCACGGGGATGTCTTTCCTTTTGATCAATCCGAGCCTGATGGCATCCTCAATGTCCCTGCCGATATAGCTTATGGTGTCTGCCATCCTGACCACGCAGCCTTCGAGCGTCATGGGAAGGATATCGATGGACGGGTCTTGCTCCTTTTTTCGGATCTCGTCATTCATTTTTTCAAAGTCCTTGATGCTGTCAGGCTTCAATGCCTGCGAATGCAGTTCTCCATCATGGCACAGGATTCCGTCCAGCACCTGCAGGCTTAGGTTCCAGCCCTTTCCCTTCCTTTCAATTTCCTGAAGGAATCTTACACTTTGTATATTGTGCAGAAATTTCCTGGAATTATGCGCCTGGCACAATTCCGAGAGAAATCTTTCACCGTCATGTCCAAATGGTGCATGCCCCAGATCGTGGCCAAGAGCTATTGCTTCAATAAGATCTTCATTCAGTCTGAGAAGGCGTCCAATGGTTCGTGAAATTTTGGATACAAGCTGTACGTGCAGAACCCTGTGCGTAATATGGTCGTTTTTTATCAGATAAAAGACCTGGGTTTTGTCAATATATCTTGAGTAAGCCAGGGAATGAAGTATCCTGTCAGTGTCTATTGAGAAATTCTGCCTGTGCCCGAAGTCTATTTCCTGCTCTTCCTTTTCCCTTACAGCTGAACTGCTCAGGCATGCCCATGAAGACAGCCTGGACTGTTCGCTTTCATCGAGGGTTTCTCTGATCCTGAACAATAGTTTGTTGGTGCTCACTTGTCAGACCTCTGTCTAAAGGTATAATAGTAATGACGGAAATGTTACTTTACGACTTAAAACGAACTCAAGTTCGTTGTTCACAGGATGCCGCACATGGCATATATTAGCTTTTTACGAGTTCATCAATTTTAGTATTTTTTTCCTGAAATTTGAAGACAACAAAAGCTCAATCAAAAGTTTTTTTTCTTGCAAAACAAAAGTAACGATGTTAGTGATAACCGTTTATTATTAGAGCCTTTAAATAGTTGATATGCAGTTAAGGTCTGCGGCTTCTTTTTTGCCAGAAATGAAGGTAGCCGCGGTTTTTAAAGGCAATACCAATATGCAGTTGTTTAAGTTGTTTATGGATATCAGGTTCGGCGAAGGATATCAATAGCCTTTTATTCATAATAATTACACGTTCGGAATACAGCCCGGTGCCCTTTATGCCTGAGGGTGCAGAAGATTCCGAACTTAGGATAAACCGTGGCAAGGAGATCCTGTGAGGATCTAAAAAGGAGAATTGAATGGCAGTTATCAGCATGAAAGAACTTCTGGAGTCAGGTGTTCACTTCGGACATCAAACAAGGCGTTGGAATCCCAAGATGAAACCATACATATTTGGTGCAAGAAACGGGATACATATCATTGACCTGCAAAAAACGGTCAGGCTTTTTAGGAACACCTATGAATTTGTAGTCAAAACAGTTTCTGAAGGGTATTCAGTCCTCTTTGTAGGGACAAAGAAACAGGCTCACGATTCTGTTATTGAGGAAAGCGAGCGCTGTGGCATGTATCATGTTGTAAACCGCTGGTTAGGAGGAACCCTTACCAATTTTCAGACTATCAGACAGAGTGTGGCCCGTCTTAAAGAACTTGAAGCTATGAAAAGTGACGGGACAATAAACAGGTATACAAAACAAGAAATTATCAGGATGGAAAAAGAGCTTGTAAAGCTGGAGAAAAACCTTGGCGGTATAAAAAATATGGACGATTTGCCTGGAGCGGTTTTTATTGTAGACCCGAAAAGGGAAAAAATCGCAGTCAGAGAGGTCAGAAAATTAGGTATACCTGTAATCGCCATTGCTGATTCTAACTGTGATCCAAATGAAATTGACTATATTATTCCAGGAAATGATGATGCAATAAGGGCCATCAGACTTATATGTTCCAAGATTGCCGATGCATGTATTGAAGGCCACAGCCTGGCTGAAGAGCGACTGAGGGCGGAAGATGCAATACGGAAAGAGCAGGAAGCACTTGAGATGGAAGGAGCTGATGAGAAAGAAGCTGATGAGGGTGGCCCTGAAGTAATAATTCTTCCGAAGAAGGATAAGGAAGAAGAGAAAGAGAGTGATTCGCTGGAGTATGATAATGAATGAACTGTTTTAGATGACAGGCATTAGAAACTGGCCATATTGTTATTGCCAGGAATATAGATCAGTCCATCGCGCAAAAGTCCTTTACGGATTTTACGCTTTAGTAAATACACATTAATATAATATAATATATAATAAGGAGATTGAATTGACAGTTTCAGCTGAATTGATAAAAGAGCTAAGGGAAAAGACCGGCGTTGGAATAATGGACTGCAAGGTTGCCTTGAAGGAATGCAATGGAGACATAAAAGGGGCTATCGACTATTTGAGGAAAAAGGGAGTTGCGACTGCACAAAAAAGAATTGATCGAGTTACCTCTCAGGGTCAGGTTCAGTCTTACATACATGGTGGCGGGAAGATTGGGGTTCTGGTTGAAGTTAACTGTGAAACAGACTTCACCGCAAAAACTGAAGACTTCTCAAATTTGGTTAAAGATCTGGCAATGCAGATTGCAGCTACTAATCCGGTTTCAATAGACAGGGAATCAGTACCCGGTGATATCCTGGAAAATGAAAAAGACATTTATGCTACTCAGGCAAGAGAATCAGGTAAACCTGAAAAAATACTTGATAAAATTGTCGAAGGAAAGCTTAAGAAGTTTTATTCCGAATCGTGCCTTCTGGAGCAGGCATTTGTTAAGAATCCGGATCTCACCATTCAGGATATAGTAAATGAAATGATAGCTAAGACAGGCGAAAAGATAGTGGTGAGGCGGTTCGTTCGGTTTCAACTCGGACAGTCAGATGAATGATATTTCTCCCGTTTTCAACAGGGTGCTTCTCAAGTTAAGCGGAGAGGCACTTATGGGCTCCAAATCCTTTGGAATTGATCCCTCTATCTTAGCAGATGTGGCCGCTGAAGTAGCTTCGGTTCATAAGCTCGGGGTGCAGGTGGCCATAATGATCGGCGGAGGGAATATATTTAGAGGCCTTCAGTCTTCGGATTACGGGGTTGAACGGGTTGCGGCTGACCATATGGGTATGCTGGCAACCGTCATTAATGCCATAGCCCTGAGCGAGGCGCTGCGTCGTGTCGATTGTGCGACAAGGGTTATGACTGCTATCGAGATGATAAAGATCGCCGAGCCTTATGTCTCGGAAAAAGCGGTTGATCACCTGTTAAACAACCGTATCGTAGTTTTCGGCGGAGGAACTGGAAATCCTTTTTTTACAACCGATACTGCGGCAACTCTCAGAGCTCTGGAAATTGATGCGGAGGTCCTTTTAAAGGCTACAAAGGTCGATGGGGTTTATGATGCTGATCCTGTATCAGATCCTTCAGCCAGATTTTTTTCTGAATTGACCTATGGAGAAATGCTTAAAGGAAATTTAAAGGTTATGGACATGACTGCTGTTTCTTTAGCCATGGAACATAAACTGCCTGTTGTTGTCTTCAATCTTATGAAAAAAGGAAATATAATTAAGGTTGTAACCGGTGAAAAGACGGGAACTTCAGTTACAGGGGAATAGTAATGAAGGATGAAATACTTTCAGAAACAAGAGAAAAAATGAACAAGAGTGTGGATGCATTGAAAAAAGATTTCAGAAGGATAAGAACCGGAAGGGCTTCTGCATCATTACTTGAAGGCATAAAGGTCGATTGTTATGAAACCAGGATGCCGATTGATCAGGTCGCATCAATATCTGTTCCTGAAAGTCGCCTCATTATGATTCAGCCATGGGACCAGACAATAATAAGTAATATTGAAAAAAGTATTTTGAAATCTGAACTTGGCCTGACTCCTCAAAATGATGGTAAGCTTATAAGAATATCTATCCCGCCGTTGACTGAAGAGAGGAGAAAAGAGCTTGCGAAAATGGCCAAAAAGATGGCAGAGGATAAAAAAACATCTATTAGAAATCTCAGAAGAGAAGCTAATGACATGTTCAAGACATTAAAAAACGAAAAAGAAATATCGGAAGATGAATTTCATAAGTCCCAGGATGATGTCCAGAAGTTAACAGACGAATTTATTGAAAAGGTTGACGAAGTTACTGCCGAAAAGGAGAAGGAAATAATTGAATTCTAATCCATCGGACCCTCCATCCCCGCTATCGGGATTTCATTCAAAAATAACATTATGACCACTATTGACCCAAAAAAAATACCGAAACATGTGGCCATTATTATGGATGGCAACGGTAGATGGGCCAAAAAACGAGGAATCAGCAGGCTTGAAGGACACAAGAAAGGCGCTGACGCTGTCAGGGAGATCGTGGAAACAAGCTGTGAAATAGGTGTTTCATGGCTCACTATGTATGCATTTTCAGAGGAGAACTGGAAAAGGCCAAAAAGAGAAATTAATGCTCTTATGTCTCTGTTGAAAAGATTTCTCAAGAGCGAGTTAGACCTGATGTTGAAAAACGGAATCAGGCTGCAATCTATCGGCAGAATAGAGAAATTACCGAAAAGTACAAGAGATATACTCCTTCAGACCATAGAGAAGACTTCGGCAAACAGGGATATGGTTTTAACACTGGCCCTCAGTTATGGCGGAAGACAGGAAATTACTGATGCAGTCCGGCGGATTGTTGCCAATTGTGAAAAGGGCACTATTTCTGAGGGTGATATTACTGACCATGTTATTTCCAGATTTCTTTATAATGAGGCCATGCCTGACCCTGATTTGCTCATCAGGACCAGCGGTGAATATCGAGTCAGCAATTTTCTTCTGTGGCAGATAGCATATACGGAATTTTATATTACTTCTACACTGTGGCCTGACTTCGGCAAGAGTGAATATTTAAAGGCTGTCCTGGATTTTCAAAAAAGAGAAAGAAGGTTCGGGGGCCGTTAAAAATGCATATAAACCGATTGCTTACGGGCATCATAGCAATTCCTGCTTTAATCTATCTTATAGGCCCCGGTCCCAGACCCGCGTTTTATTCCCTCCTGTATATTGTTACCATCATCGGACTGATAGAGTTCTATAGAATGACTGTTCCTGGTCTTCCGAAATTTGTCAGGGTTGCAATATATCTTCTCATGCTTTTGCTTTATGTTGCTGTTTACCTGAGGCTGGTTTTGATTGCTCCGGTTATCATCCTGTTTTGTGCCTTTGTTACTATGACTTTTTTTGTTATGACACATTCATCGTCAGGTCAGGAAAAGACAGCGGAAATCAGCACGGCTGTTTTAGGGCCGATTTATATAGCCGTGCCTCTTGTTATGATGATAATGATTGATTTTATGCCGAACGGAAATATCTGGATATTTTTTATACTTGTAATCATTTTCGCAAACGACACAGGCGGGTTCTATTTCGGGAAGCTGTTTGGAAGACATAAACTCCACGAGGCGGTGAGTCCTAATAAGACCTGGGAGGGCGCAATAGGTGGAGCAGTCAGCAGCATAATTACAGGTTTCTTATTTGTATATCTCATGGATTTTCAGAAGCCTGATATCAAAATATTACTGCTGGTGCTGGTGATTTCTGTATCCGGCCAGATTGGCGACCTGGCCGAATCCATGTTAAAAAGGAATGGCGGAATAAAAGACTCAGGGTATGTGCTGCCCGGGCATGGAGGAATCCTGGACAGGATTGATGGGCTTCTATTTTCAATTCCCATCCTTTATTTGTATCTCTCATTTTTTATCGCATAGAGCTCACAAAAAACTGTAAGTCTGCTAATCAGGCCTGGTTATGACTAATCTGTAATAAAAACTTTATAAATATATCAATGCTGCGATTTTAATGAAAAATATATCCATATTAGGTTCCACAGGATCAATAGGGGTTAGCGCTTTAGAGGTAATTAAGGCTAATCCCGACAAATATAATGTAGTCGCTCTGGCCGCCGGAAGAAACATTGAACTCCTGCTAAAGCAGATAAATGAGTTCCGGCCAATCTTGGTAGCTGTTATGGATGATGGTTTGGCAAAGGAATTGGCCGGTATGTTTAAAGGGACCTGGGATCCGGACGTCTTATCTGGCGCGGAAGGTATCATAAGGCTGTCTACACTCGATGGAGCGGATACCGTCATTTCAGCTATGTCAGGAGCTTCAGGCCTGCTTCCAACCTATGAGGCTGTCAGGGCCGGCAAGCATATTGCTTTAGCAAACAAGGAAGCAATGGTAATGGCAGGCTCTCTTATCATGAAAGAAGCCGAAAAGAGGAGCATACCAGTCCTTCCCATTGACAGTGAGCACAGTGCTATACTTCAGTCTCTCAGAGGGCACTTAAAAGAGGATTTAAGGCGTGTAATCCTGACCGCTTCAGGTGGACCTTTCAGGAATTTCTCCCTTGAAGAAATGAATAATGTGACACCGTCACAGGCACTGAACCATCCAAACTGGGATATGGGCCCTAAAATCAGCATTGACTCGGCAACTATGATGAACAAGGGCTTTGAGGTCATCGAAGCGAAATGGCTTTTTGATCTGGAAATGGACCAGATAAGTATTCTGATCCACCCCCAGAGCATTATCCATTCCATGGTAGAATACAGGGATGGAGCTATTATGGCTCAGATGGGAGTTCCTGACATGAGAATACCTATATCTTATGCCCTTTCTTATCCTCATCACTTTGAAACTCATCTTGTTCCATTAAAACTTGATGAGATAAAAGATCTGAGCTTTGAGAAACCGGATTTTGAAAGATTTAAATGTCTTGCACTGGCTTTAAAGGCCGCAGAAATCGGAGGAAGCATGCCTGTTGTTCTAAATGGGGCTAACGAAATTGCGGTTGAGTCTTTTCTTCAAGGCATGATAAAATTTCTGGATATTTCCTGTATTATTGAAAAAACTATGGAAGCACATGAGCCTTTTCCTGTTAATGACATTGAAGCAGTAATGGCAGCCGACAGATGGGCAAGGGAAGCCGCAATTAATGTTCGCAAGTCACTTTATTAGATGGAAGTTATTGGTATTATTGTTCAAATATTAATAAAATTATGAAATAAATATTAATTAGATTGGCTGATAATAATAGTGCGATAACAGGTGATTTGCTTTTTGATAAGGATACATGTTTTAGTATAAGGTTAATTTTTAGAAGCACATCCGATTTTAAAATGGTTTAGACTGGATTAGTATTATGAATATTTTTATATATTATATATTGCCTTTTGTAGTTGTTCTTGGTGTTCTGATATTTTTTCATGAACTGGGGCATTTCCTCGTCGCTAAATATTTTAATGTAAAAATACTCAAGTTTTCGTTGGGTTTTGGGCCTAAACTTGTGGGGAAGAAAATTGGCGAAACCGATTATCTGATTTCATTAGTCCCTCTTGGTGGGTATGTAAAGATGCTCGGTGAAAATATCGAAGAGGAAGAAGAACCCCTGACCCCTGAAGAGGAAGCAAGATCATTTGGTAATCAGCATGTGCTTAAGCGGATTTTTATTGTTGCAGCAGGACCGTTATTCAATCTAATCCTTGCCCTTGTTACTTTTTGCTGCTTTTACATGATTGCCGGTAATCAGGTTATGGTACCGGAAATAGGAGAGATAAGGCAAAATTCTCCGGCTTTCAATGCCGGGTTTTTGAAAGGCGATATAATAGTCTCGGTAGGAGACAAAAGAACAGATGCCTGGTCTGATGTAAAGGCAATAATAGAGCATAGCTCAGGAAAAGCCCTGGAGGTCACCGTCAAAAGGCTTGATAGACTTATTGTCCTTAATGTCAGACCTGAGCCGGCCAAGGTTAAAAACATATTCGGAGAGGATGTAGAGGCAGCTCTTATCGGTATTGTTGCTTCCGGAAGGCTTGAATTCATTGATCTAAGCCCTTTAAGGGCAATCAGAGAGGGTTTTTTTAAAACCTGGGAAGTCACAAAGCTGACCTGTTTGACTATTGTCAAACTCATTCAGCGGGTCATTCCCATTGAGACCATAGGAGGCCCTATCCTGATTGGCCAGATGACCGGTCACCTGGCAAAAGAAAGCTTTATATCACTGATACCTTTTATGGCCGTTATAAGTATTAATTTAGGTATCCTGAACCTTCTCCCCATCCCCATTCTGGATGGCGGTCTAATTATTTTCCTGCTTGTTGAACTTATTATCGGCAAACCTCTCAGTGTAAAAATGCGTGAAAATGCCCAGAAGGCAGGCCTCATCATACTTATACTCTTAATGGTATTTGTTTTTTATAATGATGTTATAAGATTAATGCAGTAAGTATCTGAAGATGATTCTGGCAATAAATACATCCACACTTCAATTCGGACTGGCCCTCCTGGGAGAGGAAGGGGAACTAATATCTGAATTTTTCATGTCCGAAAAGAAAGGTCATTATGGGAGTCTAATGCCTGCCTTGGACTTCTTATTTTCCAAATCAAAGCTGGATATTAGTGACATAAAGGCCATATCTGTTTCAAAGGGGCCCGGCAGTTTTACGGGTCTAAGGGTAGGTATTTCTGCTGCAAAGGGTTTATGCCATGCCCTTGGCATACCAGTTATCGGTGTCTCCAGCCTTGAAGCCCTTGCAAGCCAGATTCTTGAATCATCGCTTCCTGTAACGGCGGTTCTCGATTCAAGGAGAGGAGAGTTTTTTGCAGCCCAATTTGCATGGAGTGGCGGTATCCTTTATAGAAAGTCTGATGACGTTTGCTGTAAGCTCGAAAATTTCCCTTCATTCTTTGCAAATACGGGTATATTAATAGGCAATGATTACTTGAATCAGGCATCACAGATAAAGGATTGTTTCAGTGACAATATTATATTAGCGCCCGTTCATTGCTGGAGCCTCAGGGCATCATCCATTGGCTTTATCGGTTTCAAGAGATTCAGTGTTAATGATTTTGACAATCTGAATGACCTTGAACCAATTTATTTCAGGCCTCCTGACATAAGGACAAATACATTTCCTGTCGCTTCCGGTTCGTTCCACAAATAAGGAAAATATGGACGTTGACAAATATATTCAGGAAGATATAATATCGATTTGACTGATTATAATGGTTGAAAGATGCATCTTATTATATTTTAAGGATTATTTAATATATTTGAGATATGAATTTAGAGCGAAGAAAAACAGATGATTCGCGTATTAACAATCAGTGGCCTTTAGCAAAGGAAGGCTTTTTTTTTCTGTTTCTTGGTATTGTAATTGCTGTGATTTTTCTGTTTCTTGGCTGGCTTTTCCTTTCCGTTTTTACAGGAATTATTACTCTTTTCATTATTTTTTTCTTTAGAGATCCCTCCCGGAATAATGAGGCTATGGAAAATGCTGTTTTTACGCCGGCTGACGGAACCATGCTGGAAATTGTTGATGTCAATGATAATGACAATCCCTTGGGGGAACCGGCAAAAAAAATAAGTATATTTATGTCCATTTTTAATGTTCATGTTAATCGAATCCCGATTTCAGGGAGGATTAAAAACATAGTATATAATCCAGGCAAGTTTTTTTCGGCCAATCTTGATAAGGCCTCAAGTTATAATGAGAATAACAGGGTTTTTTTGGAAACGAGTGATTTTCGCAAGATTGTAGTTATTCAAATCGCGGGTTTGATTGCCAGAAGAATCCTGTGCTGGATCAGAGAGGGAGATCAGGTTGAGGCGGGGCAGCGTTTCGGTTTGATTCGGTTCGGATCACGGCTGGAGGTTTATCTCCCAGCTAACAGCAAAATAGTTGTCCGACCTGGTCAGAAAGTTAAAGCGGGTGTAACAATAATAGGATATCTGCAATGAGATCAAGATCCAAGAAAAGGCAAAGACGTACTGGTATATATGTGCTGCCGAGTCTGTTCACTTCTGCAAGTCTTTTTGGGGGCTTTTATGCCATAATTGCTGCTATACAGGGCAGATATGAGACAGCAGCTATTGCAATTCTAATGTCGAGCGTTTTTGATGCACTTGACGGTAAAATAGCTCGATTCACCCATACATCCAGTCATTTTGGAGCGGAATATGATTCTCTCTGCGACCTTGTTGCGTTTGGAGTAGCTCCGGCAATTCTGGCTTTTCAATGGGCATTAGAGCCATTTGGAAGATTAGGCTGGCTGGCGTGTTTTATGTTCGTGATATGTGGCGCTCTGAGACTTGCGCGTTTTAATGTCCAGAGAGATTATGTAGGTTCCAGTTATTTTAAGGGACTGCCGGTTCCCGGAGCAGCAAGCCTTATAGCGGCGACGATACTTTTCGCCACAGAGCTGGATATTGGACCTGGAACCCAAAACATATTAATAATAGCTCTGATGTATGTTTTGTCCTTTTTAATGGTCAGCACAATTAATTATTTGAGTTTTAAAAAATTCGAACTTAAAAAACAGCGCCCATTCAATGTCCTGGTATCAATTATTCTGTTTCTCATTGTTATTGCCTATAAACCAAAGATTATGCTTTTTCTTATTCTAGCCGCTTATGTCGTTTCAGGGCCTTTACTCTCTATATCCAGACATAAGCAGAAGGTATCTGAGGCCAAAAGCCCTCTGGGAGATACTCCGCAAGCTAAGAAAGATTGATATGAGGATTACAGGAGGACAGTCGAAAGGTCGTCTTCTGACATCCTTTAAAGGGATGAATATAAGGCCGACCCCGGATAAGGTAAGGGAGGCCATTTTTAATATAATCGGACAGGATCTCTCTGGATTTTATGTCCTTGACCTTTTTGCCGGGACAGGAATCCTGGGTATTGAGGCCTTGAGCAGGGGCGCTAAAAAAGCTGTTTTTATTGACATCTCCAGGCAGTCAGTAAATATTATTAATAAGAATCTTGAATTATGCATGTTCACGCATTCAGGGGAAGTAGTTAGAAGTAATTTAAGAAAGGGCATCCCTATAAGTGAATTTTCTGAGAAGATTTTTTTTAATTTAGTTTTTATTGATCCGCCTTACGGAAAAAATTTACTTCCTCTATTGCTTGATGATCTATTATTAAAAGGTATTCTTTATCCAGAATCAAGGGTAGTTGCTGAATCATCCAAAATAGAAGTGCTCCCGATCTCCTTTGGGAAGATATCAATGTCGGATATACGAACATATGGTGATACAAAAATAACAATTTATGAAAATAGGGATAAATAATGACTGAAAGAAAGGTGATTTATCCGGGTTTTTTTGATCCGATAACAAACGGGCATTTAAGTATTCTGCACAGGGCATTAGAAATATTTGATAAAGTTATAGTTGCTATTCTGGTAAATCCACATAAGGTCCCCCTTTTTCCAGTTGAAGAAAGAATTGACATGATTAATAAGTCTGTTAACAGCGGAGCAAATATTGAAATAGATACCTTCGGTGGATTATTGGTGGATTACGCAGTTAAAAGAAATGTAAATGTTGTTGTAAGAGGTCTGCGTGCTCTCTCCGACTTTGAATATGAGTTTCAAATGTCTCTAATGAACCGAAAACTTAATCGCAACGTTCAGTCAATTTTTTTAATGACAGACTACAAATGGTTTTATACAAGTTCAACCATAATAAAGGAGGCAGCAAGCTTTGGAGGAGATGTAAGCGGTCTTGTTCCAGATATAGTAAATATAAAATTGAAAGAAAAATTCGGATATTCAAAAAATGCTTGACACCTCTTCTGGCTTAAGCCATATTCTTTATTAAAGAAATTGGAATCTAAACGATTATTTTCATAACGAGTTGATGATTAGGAGGAGTGATAGTGGCCCTGACCAAAGAAAAGATTATCAATAATATTTATGATCAAGTTGGGCTGAGTAAAAACCAATCCCGGATTGTCATTGAAAGGCTTTTTGAGATTATCAAGTCATGCCTTGAAAGCGAAGAAGATCTTCTTATCAGCGGTTTCGGCAAATTCATTGTAAAGAAAAAGTCAGCCAGGAGAGGAAGAAATCCGCAGACTACAGAAGACCTTCAATTGAGAGCGAGGAAGGTGGTGGTATTCAAAACTTCCGGTGTCCTTAGAAATAAATTGAACAAGGCTTCTAAAGACTGACAGTAAAAGCCTCTTCAAAGCCCATATCTTTTAGTATTTTTTCGATTTCTATAGCTTTGGCCAGAGTCTCTGATTTTGATACACGAAGTCTGTAAACAGTTCCAATTGACTTGTCATCATAGAGTTCTATTTCAACATAATCGAAAATAACCTTTAGGCGATCGGCAAGCCTGAGGGCGTTATTTTTGTATTTAAAGGCCCCTACCTGGACAGTAAATTCGCCGCTTTTCAAATCATTTACTTTTATGACAGGTTTTAGTCCCTCAGGTGATTCCAGTTTGCTTACTTCTTTGCCAAGGGCCACTATTTTTACATCAATGACTCCAGGATCTATTAAATCAATTTCTTTTGCAGCGGCATATGAGAGATCAATATGCCTGCCTTTCACAAAAGGCCCTCTATCATTTATTTTTACAATGGTTATTTTGTTATTGGAAAGGTTTTGAATACTGACATGTGTGCCCAATGGAAGTGTCCTGTGTGCTGCGCTTTTTTTATGCATATCAAAAATCTCACCACTGGCGGTAGGTCGTCCGTGGAATTTTTGACCATACCAGGATGCCTTTCCGGTCTGCACAAAACCTTCTGAATCAGATAAAGGATAATATGTTTCTCCATTGACCACATAAGGACGAATTTTTGGTTTTACAGGCAGAATAATGTATTTTGAGACTGGCTGTTCAATTGTTTTGACATACTGTAAGTTTTCTGAACATGAAGAGAGGAGAGAAAATAAAAGGATAAGAGTTATTAAGAAGAGTTTATTCATTGAAAGATCTCTGGCTTATTATTGTTCAAGATTTTTTTAACAAATCGATTTTTTGTTCTATTGCCAGAATTGTCAACAAAATAATATGCTTTCGCATGTTATTATCAGGATTATTTTTTTTGCAAAATGTTGGATAGGTTCAATATCATCTGATTTTTAAATCCTCATACAAACTCAATGATATAAATTCATTTGAAAGACGTGAAAGGGGGTGGTTAGAATGCCTGCCTGTAGTTTCGTTTTTTCTTGACATGGAATTCAATTTTTTTTAGATTCCTTTGATTGTATTATACAGTAACTGCAACTTAAATCAGGATGTGGTTATACGTGTCAGGAGTCCAAGTTCCATAATCTTATAACTATATCAATTATTGAAAGGTGTAACTTATGAAACTCAAAGATAAAACCGCTTTAGTTACAGGTAGCAGCCGTGGTGTCGGAAGAGCTGTAGCACTCGGCTATGCAAAGGAAGGTGCCAATTTAATTGTAAACTATACTTCCAATGAAAAAGCCGCCAATGAGGTTGTTGACCTGATTCAATCAATGGGCAGTAAGGCAGTGGCTGTAAAAGCAGACGTGGCCTTGAAGAAAGATGCTGAAAAACTTGTTGATGCGGCTATTGATAATTTTGGAAAGATTGATATCCTTGTTAATAACGCCGGCTTCACTCGACCAGCCCTGATGCTTAATATGACAGAAGATCAATGGGATCAGGTTGTTGATATTCATATGAAGGGGGCATTTCTTTGCTCGCAGGCCGCTGCCATTAAAATGAAGGAGCAGAAGAGCGGCAAAATAATAAATGTTACTTCGGTTGCAGGCCTTGTGGGTACTGTAGGCCAGATCAACTACAGCGCAGCAAAAGGCGGGCTCCTCAGTATGACAAAATCCATAGCCCGTGAACTTGCACGATATAATATCTGCGCTAACGTAATATCTCTTGGCATTGTTGCAACTGATATGACTGAAAAAATTAGGACTGATGAGAAGCTCCAGGAAATTTACATGAACCGCATACTCCTGAAGCGTTTCGCAGAACCCGAAGATATCTCCCCCGCATTTGTGTTTTTTGGTTCGGATGACAGTAACTACATAACCGGTCAACTCCTGTGCGTTGATGGGGGTTACGGTATGATTTAGATGGAAATAATAGTTGAAAAGTGAATAGGTTGATTATTAAAGACCTTGCAGATTTCAACTAATGAGCCATATAAATGACTCAACCACTCAACGATTTAACAAAATGAAGAAATGGAGGTAAAAATGGCAATACCTGATAAGATTAAAACCTGGCAGATGGTTCAACCAACTTCAATGAATAAAGAGACCAAAGAGATAATACCGGGGAAGCTGGAAAAAACGGAAATACCCGTTCCCGAACTGGGGCCTGGAGAGGTTCTGGTGGAGGTCGCGGGTTGTGGTGTTTGTCACACAGATCTGGGTTACTTTTATGATATGGTGCCTACCGTATCAAAACCTCCCCTCACTTTAGGACATGAAATTGCGGGAACAGTTGTTGCCGGAGATGAAAAGTGGATCGGCAAAGAGGTGATTATCCCGGCGGTTATGCCATGTCGTCAGTGCATGCTTTGCAAAACCGGACGTGGCAACAGGTGCCTTGCTCAGAAGATGCCTGGGAACAGCATTGGATTATATGGCGGTTTTTCAAGCCATATACCTGTCCCGAGCATTGATCTTTGCGAGATTAAAGATCGAGGAAATATTCCTCTTTCTCACCTTGCAGTTATTGCCGACGCGGCTACTACCCCGTATCAGGCTGCCAAGAGGGCGGATTTGCAGCCTGGAGATAATGTGATTGTAATAGGAGTTACCGGCGGTGTCGGGCAATATGTAGCCCAAACAGCCAAGGCTCTCGGGGCCAAAACTGTGATAGGGATTGCAAGAAATCAGGAAAAGCTTGACAGGGCACTTCAGTTTGGTACCGATTTTGTCATCAATTCCACCAATAAAGATGTCAAGGAAATTTCGAATGAATTCAGGGGCATCTGTAAGGCACAGGGCCTTCCCAATACCGGCTGGAAGATCTTTGAGGTAACCGGCGTTAAGGCTGGACAGGAAATGGCATTAAGCCTGCTCGGCTTTACAGGAAAACTGATTGTTGTTGGATTCGGAATGGGAAAGACGGAATATGCCATTGGTCGTCTCATGGCCTTTGACGCTGAGGTTATTGGTACCTGGGGATGTCTGCCTGAGTATTATCCGATAGTCCTTGATATGGTGCTGAACGGAAAGATAAATATTGAAGAGTTTGTGGAAACCAGGCCGATGAGTACTATTGCAGAGACATTTGCCGAGGCCCACAAGACTCCGCCGATGAAAAGGATTGTCCTTGAACCGGATTTTTAATAAAGACTTGTTTTTTTAGGTAAGATTAGATAATAAATTTTAACTAAATTCAATATTATGAAGGAGGAAATGTTATGCCTTTAAAAGGTGTTTTAGAATGGTTCCCAAGGGAAGATGGAAAGAAAGATCATCGGTTGCATACAGAAGATAACTGGGGTACGGAAGCCCCATGCGTAGTGTATGAGAAAAGACCCTTGAAAGATCCGGCCGGTAATGTCCAGGAAGGGCTTTATAACGCATGGATCACTCTGAATAACCCTAACCAGTATAACTCCTATACAACAGAAATGGTAAAGGGCGTAATCGCAGGTTTTGAAAATTCTTCACTCGACCGCAGTGTTTCGAGCGTAATCTTTACCGGAACCGGTCCCTTTGCATTCTGTACAGGTGGTAATACAAAGGAATATAGTGAATTCTACAGCATGAGACCTGATGAGTACGGTCAGTATATGGAGCTCTTCAACCATATGGTGGATTCCATACTGATGTGTAAAAAACCTGTTATCTGTCGTGTCAATGGTATGAGGGTTGCCGGCGGGCAGGAGATAGGTATGGCCTGTGATATCGCTATTGCATCTGACCTTGCTATCTTCGGTCAGGCAGGTCCCAGGCATGGATCTGCTCCTGTAGGTGGTGCTTCAGATTTTCTGCCCTGGTATCTCAGCATTGAAGATGCCATGTGGAACTGCGTCTCCTGCGAGATGTGGACCGCATACAAGATGAAGGCAAAGAACCTTATCAGCAAGGCTGTTCCGGTTTTAAAGGTCGACGGCAAATGGATGAGAAACCCCACTGTCATTACAGACAAATGGATTGAAAACGGCGAGATCGTTTACGGGGAGTCAAAGACTGGAGAAGAACTTAAAGAAGGCCGTGCTTTGCTGAAGGAATACCAGCCAAAGGCTGATTTTGAACTCCTTGACAAAGAAGTAGAAAAAATCTGCTGGACATATGCAAATCTCTTCCCTGCCTGTTTGATTAAATCAATAGACAGCGTAAGGCAGAAGAAAAAATTCTTCTGGGATACAACCAAGAATGAGCACAGGCATTGGCTTGCCGCAAACATGGGCGGTGAGGCATTCCTTGGATTTGGCGCATTTAATACAAAGAAAATCACAGGTAAAGATACCATTGATTTCATAAAATTCCGACAGGATATCGCCGAGTGCAAGACATGGGATATGGATGAATTTGCTGGTGTTTTGGGAAAACCACAGAAGTAATTAAACAAGACATTTATTACTGACCAGAATGGCAGGCAGGGCTATTTATGGCGGCCCGCCTGCCATTTTTTATTATGGAGGATGCTATTATGAGTTATGAGCACATTGAGACTGAATTCAAGGACGGGCTGGGAACAATAACCCTTAACAGGCCGCCGGTAAATGTCCTGAATATTGCTATGATGAGAGAAATAAATGATGTTTTGACCTCATGGATCGGAAAAAAGGACCTGAAGATAGTACTCTTTAATGCCAAAGGAAAATGTTTTTCAGCAGGAGTGGATGTGGGGGAACATATGGGCGGTATGGCACCTGAAATGATTGAAGTTTTTCATGGTATGTTTCGTCTGATGGATAAACTGGGAGTTCCAACGGTTGCTTCAGTATTCAGTTCCTGTTTGGGCGGCGGATGTGAGCTTGCAGTGTTCTGTGATTTTGTAATATCTTCAGAAGGCGGCAAATTCGGCCAGCCGGAAATCCAGGTTGGTGTATTTCCACCAATTGCAGCCCAGATCATGCCCCGGATAATAGGCAGAAAGGCCGCAATGGAATTAATACTGAGCGGGAAAATTATCTCAGCACAGGAAGCAAAAGAAATTGGTCTGGTTAACAAAGTCGTGGCTAATGATGATTTGGAATCTGCGACTGCAGAATTTGTAAAACCCTACCTGAAACTTAGTGCAGAGGTAATAAGAAAAACCAAAAAGGCAATAATGGAAGGGTTAAGAGATGAGCTTGAGCCTTCCCTTAAGATCATTGAAGATATTTATTTGAATGAGCTGATGAATACCGCAGATGCCCAGGAGGGACTACAGGCCTTTTTGGACAAAAGAAAACCGGAATGGAAGAATGAATAATTAGTTTTCTGGTCCCCGAAAGCAGACAGCCTTCGGGGACAGATTTTTCAAAAATTCTCTTATTAATCTTCTGCAAAAAGATTGTGTGAAAAATATTTTTGAGCTTGACAAACATTTAATGCTTTACTATAGCTGTCTTTGATTAAAGATAATATTTAATTTATTGCTAACTGTTCAGATTTATTAAGGCTTTTATGAAAGGACCCTGGTATGACAATCAATGAAATATTGGATATGTTGAGAGGTATTCTCTACACAACAGGCGTATTTAACTTCCAGTGGAATATCATAATCATGTGGTTGGTAGGAGCACTTTTTATCTATCTGGCAATAGCCAAGAAGTATGAACCGCTTCTCCTTCTTCCCATAGGCTTTGGTATTTTTGTTGTTAATTTCCCTCTTGTTCCACTCATGGGGTTTACAGATGAAGGACATGGCCAGCTGATCAGGATATTTTATAAGTACGGACTGGAATGGGAAGTTATTCCCTGTGTGATTTTCCTGGGTTTAGGTGCTATGACCGATTTTGGGCCTCTTATTGCCAACCCAAAAATGTTGCTGATAGGTGCCGGTGCACAGCTTGGGGTGTTTGTCACATTTACGGGTACTGTACTGGCCGGTTTTACATTGAAGGAAGCAGCCTCAGTCAGTATTATCGGCGGTGCCGACGGACCAACAACAATCTATTTAACACAGCATCTTGCCCCTCAGCTCCTAGGGCCAAATGCATTGGCCGCCTATTCCTATATGGCGATGGTTCCTCTTATTCAGCCTCCAATAATGCGGCTTTTTACAAACATGAAGGAAAGAAAGATTCGCATGCGCCAGCTGCGTCCTGTTTCAAGGCAGGAAAAGATAATATTTCCTCTGGTCAGCTGTGGAATTGTTGCCCTTCTTGTTCCTGCAGTCATTCCTCTTCTGGGTATGTTTATGCTGGGTAACCTTATGAAGGAAAGCGGTGTTGTAGGCAGACTGAGCGAGACGGCTCAAGGATCCCTCATGAACATTGTTACAATCTTCCTTGGTGTGGCCGTTGGAGCTACCATGCATGCAGACAAGTTCCTAAGCTGGAAACCGCTATTTATCTTCGGTCTGGGCATTATTGACTTCATAGTATGTACAATGGGTGGCGTTTTGACCGCAAAGGTGATGAATTTGTTTCTTAAAGAAAAGATCAACCCTCTTATCGGTTCGGCCGGGGTTTCTGCAGTGCCAATGGCAGCAAGGGTTTCTCAGATGCAGGGCATGAAATACGACAAGAGCAATCATCTCCTGATGCATGCAATTGCTCCCAACCTTGCAGGACTTATCGGTTCAGCTGCAGCGGCGGGAATGTTTATTGCAATGTTTAATTAAGACTATTTTGTTTTAAAAACACTGGAGAAATTGTACAGAAATTGAAATTTTATCAGAAGAAAAGGATTAAAAAATGAAAAAATACATGCTTCTTTCTCTGGTTTTGTTTTTTGTTTTTACCTCTTTTGCAAGTGCTGAGGATTTTCTGGGAGCCCCTGTTATCCCTAATGCAGAAACCATAGTTAAAACAAAAGCAAGGTTTGAATTTAAAAGCAAACTGTCTCATGACCAAGTGCTGGCATTTTATAAAGAGGCTTTGAAGGACTATGAAGATATTGCTTTTCGTGATTGGAAGGAAGACACATATATTGAAGACGATGGCGCTATGTCCTGGCATTCAATTACAATTTCCAAAATTTATAAGGATGGCAGCACATCAGTTACAATAGTTAAGGATAACTGGACATGGATTATAGGGACGCTTATTCTCCGGTTTATAGCCGTTTTCGTCGTGCTTATTATTTTATTTATAGCTATGTCTATTTCTGGAAAGATTATATCCAATATCTTTAAGAAGGCTGAGGCAAAAAAGGCTGCAGCATAATTTTGTTAAATAGTTTAAATATGAAAAAAAGCCTCTTCCCTTTTTGGGAAGAGGCTTTTTAATTAAAAAAACTGGTTGAAAAGCGAATTATATTGTAATTTGTTAAATGCTATCACTCAAGAACTAGCAGGACAGCGTCAGCCTCTATAGTATCACCCTTTTTGCAATTTACCTCTTTGACTGTGCCGGATTCTGCGGCAGCTATAGGGAGTTCCATTTTCATAGCCTCAACGATGATGATTTCATCGCCTTCGTTTATTGCATCCCCCACGTTAACCTTCACATCAAGAATTTTCCCCCCCATTGGAGCAGTAATTGTACCCACAGTTGATACCTCCTCATAATTGAATTATATTGTTAACCGGACCAATTAAGTACGGCCTTAAAAAAAAGGGTTATTAGCCCCCGAACTAATATGCGCGTCTCCATATGAATATGCCTAGGAAGACTGATTAAGATGGTGCAGTAAATTTCCTGTTGCTTTATATTATTTATTAAGGAGCACTTGTCAAGAACAATATCTGCAAAAAAGGCCAAATTGCAGATAATATGTTTGGTGAATTTGGTGTTGAGCAGGAGATTTTAAATTATCTGACTAATGAGATTGTAAAAAATGTTATTAATAAAGCTGATAATTTGAGTTTATCCGCTTAATGAATATAAAAATATTATAAGGTTAAAAATGATGCATTGTGGCTGGCAGGGGCTTTTTTTAAATAAAAAAAGCTGGAAAGCCTGAATCCATAGCAAACTAAGTTGCATGTATTCGTTTCTTCGTAGATCTTTGAAGAGTAAGAAGTACTCATTAACCGGATGAAATATAATTCATACCAGGATGATTGATAATAACATTAGAATAAAATATGGAATGATATAGATATCTTGACACAACATTTCAAATTATTTAGTATTATTAAATAATAATAGATCAAAGTATAAAATGTGGTTTAAAGTTTATCATGAATTACATTAAGGGATAATAAGGTGAATTGCCAAATCACTTATAGAAATAAGATTAATTATAAAAAGAAAAAGTTATTGATTATTAAAGAAGATATGGACCGTGGATTGTCTTTCAGTGTTTGATTAGTGGGGTAAACGATGCCGGACTACAAGTGGGTTGCAGAGACAAAAAAGGGCAAGATTCTCAGAGGCGAGATGGAAGCTGGAAATGAGAAGATTGTTGAGATGAAATTAAAGAGGAGGGATTTAAGGGTCAGAAAGATAAAGCAAAAGCCGAAAGATCTTTTTGAGAATGTGCCCTTTATGCAACCAAAGGTAACGGCCAAGGATTTGGTGATTTTTACCAGGCAATTTTCCACTATGATTGATGCAGGGCTGCCACTTGTTCAGGGGTTGACTATACTTTCTGAACAAACAGAAAATAAGACATTCAAAAATACCCTTAGAGAAATTACGAAGGATGTTGAGGGTGGTTCTACCCTGGCTGATGCGATGAGAAAACACCCAAAGATATTTGACCAGCTTTTTGTTAATCTTGTTGCTGCCGGTGAAGTTGGAGGTATCCTCGATACAATTTTACAGCGACTTACTGTATATATTGAAAAGGCCGAAAAGCTAAAATCCAGGATAAAAGGTGCGATGACATATCCGATTATTGTCGTTGCCATTGCTGTTTTAGTTATTACAGTAATTTTGGTTTTTGTTATACCTGTTTTTCAGGAGATGTTTGAAGGGTTCGGGTCGGCACTTCCGGCGCCGACACAGTTCGTGGTAAATCTTAGTAACTTTTTCAAGAATTATATCCATTATATGATAGGTGCCCTTATAGTGCTTATCTTTGCATTCAGAAAGTTCAGAAATACCACGAGAGGAAGGAGGGCAACAGATGCTATTGCATTGAAATTGCCAGTCTTTGGACCATTATTGAAAAAGGTTGCTATAGCAAGGTTTACAAGGACCTTGGGGACAATGATAAGCAGTGGAGTTCCTATTCTGGATGCCCTGGAAATTGTTGCAAGGACGTCCGGCAATGTTATTATAGAAGAGGTAGTATTGGAGGTTCGGTCCAATATTGCCGAAGGACAGACAATAGCTGAGCCGCTTTCTGAAAGCGATATTTTTCCTGGCATGGTAACACAGATGATTGCAGTAGGAGAGGCAACAGGGGCTCTTGATGCAATGCTTAATAAAATTGCTGATTTTTATGATGATGAAGTAGATGTTGCAGTTGAGGCTCTGACATCCATGTTGGAACCTTTGCTAATGGTTTTTCTTGGAGGCTCGATCGGCGGACTCGTCGTAGCCATGTATCTGCCTATATTCAAGATGGCTGGAGCGATCGGCGGATAATCACTATTGTATTGCTTTAGTATTACTCCGGCGATTAAAAACATCAATCGTCATGCCGGACTTGATAAGCCTGCCCCGGACTCCGATCCGGGGGCATCCATTCGAAATCATAGTGGATTCCGGCTGGAGTTTATCCCGAACTTGATTCGGGGCCGGAATGACGGTTGATACCCCGTAGCTGGCTGCGGGGTAGTTCATTTTGACATTATAAATAATTATGGCTCCTAACTATTCTCAGCCGATGTTAAGTATGTTATAATGAAATCAAACTGTTAATGGAGGATTTCATTATGAAAACAGCCAAAATAAGATTACTTGAATGGCAACAACGATTCGGTACGG
>Ga0209408_1000102_pt1 | contig 69568 bp, 53 predicted proteins | sample AD_UKC107_MetaG_FD_184422 | JGI IMG/M metagenome (GOLD analysis project Ga0209408, IMG submission 184422) | Active sludge microbial communities of municipal wastewater-treating anaerobic digesters from Hong Kong - AD_UKC107_MetaG (SPAdes)... | ecosystem: Engineered > Bioreactor > Anaerobic >... | reverse complement strand
GGGCGCGTGGGATTTTTACCGAACAGACCACCGGGAAACAATATTTCACGGGATATTCCTATGAGACGCTTTATGACTGGGATCAGTATTTTGAGAGCATTATTCAGCTTTATCTGGGCTGGGACACGCGTTATCCGAAAAACGGCGTCGAGATTTTTCTCGATCTGCAGAAACCGAACGGGCACATTCAACGCAGTTCGACAGGGTGCGACGCACAGCTCAGCGAGCATATCAAGCCCTTTTTGGCGCAGATTTGCCTGTTGATTTACCGCAAAGACGGAAATCTCGATTTTTTGACGGCGGAATATTACAGCCGTATGAAAAAGTATTTGAATTACTGGCTGTGTGACCGTGATCCGAACCGCAACGGCCTTTCGGTCTGGGACAGCGGACCGCATACCGGCATGGACAATCAGCATGAACGGGTCGGCTGGTGGCATGACTGCTTCTGTGAAGGCGTTGATCTGAATGCTTATCTGGTGCGTGAATGCCGCGCTTTTGCCCGTGTGGCCGAAATAAAAGGGCATCCCGATGACGCCGCCGAATTCGCGGCAACAGCCGACCGGGTTGCTTTGGCGGTGCAGCAATACTGCTGGAATGAAGAGGACGGGTATTTTTACGATTTGGATCAGCGTACAGGGCAACAGATCAAAATCAAATCAATCGCTTCTTACGCGGTTTTGTGGGCCGGAATCGCCACACCGGGGCAGGCCAAGCGAATGGTGGAAGAGCATCTGACCAACCCCGCCGAGTTTTACCGTCCGCTGCCGTTTCCCGCGCTGGCGGCGAACGACTCCGGCTACACCGAGGAAAAACTGCCGAAAGATCTAGGCTGCGGATGGCGGGCGCAGACCTGGGTGCCGACGAACTATTACGTTTTCCACGGGCTGCACAAATACGGCTATCATACGTTGGCTTCGGAAGTGGCCGAAAAGACTTTTCAAATGGTGAAGGAAATCGGCGACAGGGAATATTTTAATACCGAGAGCAGAACCGGAAACGGACTCAACCCGTTCTGGGGATGGACGTTGCTCGCCTATTTTATGCCGCTTGAGGATCGGTTTTCGCTCGACCCGACCGAGATCGGCCCCGATCTTTCGGATGCGTTCGACGTCACTGCAAAGGGGATTGGAGAATGAGCCATTATTTTACCGAGGACAAGAACCTGAAACACGAAATCGTGGATTTCGATTATTATTTCCGGGAAAATAAATTCACCTTTACGACCGACGCCGGGTTGTTTTCGAAAGGGCATATTGATCCTGCCACCGAAATTTTGCTGAACGCGATTGCGCCGCTGTCGGGTTCGCTGTTCGATTTGGGCTGCGGCTACGGGGTGATCGGAATTGTGCTGGCAAAAACCTATGGACTGAAACTGACGCAGGCCGATGTCAACGGGGCGGCGGTCGAATTGACAATCAAGAATGCAAAAGCAAACGGCGTGGGAGCAAAGGCGGTCAAATCCGACTGCTTTGATAATGTTTCCGGTACTTTCGATACGATTACGCTCAATCCGCCGATCCATGCGGGGAAAGCGGTCACTTACCGAATGTACGAGGAGTCGATTGACCACCTGAATCCCGGCGGGAAGTTTTATGTCGTCACGTTGAAAAAGCATGGGGCCGAGAGCACCGAGGCAAAATTGAAAAGCGTGTACGGCAACTGCGAGACGGTTTATAAGAAAAAAGGCGTTTTTGTATTCTGTTGTGTGAAGTGAGGTTTGTATCCAACGGTATTCAGGTCATGAGATTCTTCTGACTATGGGGCTGCAAAGCGATTTATAAAAGAAAGGGGCGGCGCTGATTAGCGCCGCCCTTTTTGCGGTAAAATGAGGATAGCACGAGATTGTACGCGAATGCAGTGCGGATTCCAATTGTAATACCATGCTCGGAAAAGCGCGTTCGGAAGCGAGACCTGTAGAAATTGCGGTGCATATGACCACAGGTTCTCACCTGCAGCGTCGCTTTTTGCGGTAAAATGAGGGGCAGGCGTTTGTCAATTGGCGATGAATAAATATAAATCCATAGTGAATTAGTATGAATTTTTACAAAAAGTCTTTTCAAACGGCAAAAAACCTGATATAATAATACGGTTATTTACATGACCGTATGAGTCAATAATTTTGGAGGTAAAAGAATGAGTCAAAAATTTGTCTATCTGTTCTCTGAGGGGAGCGGAAAAATGCGCGAGCTTTTGGGCGGAAAAGGCGCCAACCTCGCGGAGATGACAAACCTCGGTATGCCCGTACCCCAGGGCTTTACCATCACCACCGAGGCCTGCACGAAGTATTATGAAGACGGCAAGAAAATTGCGCCGGAAATTGAAAAAGAAATTTATGAATACCTCGCCACCATGGAAAATATCTGCGGCAAAAAACTCGGCGATTCTAAAAACCCCCTGCTTGTGTCCGTGCGCTCCGGCGCCCGCGCCTCCATGCCCGGCATGATGGATACAATTTTGAATCTCGGCCTGAACGACACGGTTGTCGAAGGATTGGCCGCACTCACAAAAAACCCCCGTTTCGCCTATGACAGCTACCGCCGCTTTATTCAAATGTTCTCCGACGTTGTAATGGAACTCTCCAAAAAGGACTTTGAAAAGATTATTGATGCGCTGAAAGAACAGCGCGGCATTACACTCGACCTCGATTTGACCGAGGATGATATGAAGACCCTCGTAGTCAAATTTAAAGCATACTATAAAGAAAAACTCGGTTCCGATTTCCCGACTGAACCGAAGGTTCAACTGATGGAAGCCGTTAAAGCCGTTTTCCGCTCCTGGGACAACCCCCGTGCGATCTATTACCGCAAGGAAAACGACATCCCTTATTCCTGGGGTACCGCTGTCAACGTCCAGTCGATGGTGTTCGGCAACATGGGTACAACCTCCGGCACCGGCGTTGCATTCACACGCAATCCGTCCACCGGCGAGAGGAAATTTTACGGTGAATTTTTGATGAACGCGCAGGGCGAAGACGTCGTCGCGGGTATCCGCACACCGCAGACCATCGACCAGTTGAAAGAGATTATGCCCGAGGTCTATGACCAGTTTATGGCCATCGCGGACAAGCTTGAAAACCATTACCGCGATATGCAGGATATGGAGTTTACCATCGAAAACGGGAAGCTTTATATGCTCCAAACCAGAAACGGCAAACGTACCGCCGTCGCCGCGTTGAAAATCGCGGTCGACCTCGTGGCGGAAGGCATGCTGACCAAGGAAGAGGCCGTGATGAAGGTCGAGCCCAAACAGCTTGACGCTTTACTGCACCCGCAGTTTGACACGGCTGCGTTGAAAAAAGCGGCGCCGATTGCCGTTGGTCTGAATGCCTCTCCGGGCGCCGCCAGCGGACAGATCTGCTTTAGTGCCGAAGACGCGATTAAGGCACATGCGGCCGGTAAAAAAGTCGTTTTGGTGCGCCTTGAGACCTCTCCGGAGGATATTGAGGGCATGGCTTCTTCGCAGGGTATTTTAACGGTACGCGGCGGCAGAACCTCACATGCGGCAGTCGTTGCAAGAGGTATGGGTACCTGCTGCGTCGCGGGCTGCGGTGACATCAAGATTGACGAACATGCCAAGACCTTTACGGTTGACGGCAAAAAAGTATATCACGAGGGCGATTATATCTCGCTCGACGGCACGACCGGCAACGTTTACGGCGAGGCGATTCCGACTGTCGAAGCCTCGATCTCCGGTGACTTCCAGACGTTTATGAGCTGGGCCGATGCGATTCGCAAGCTTAAGGTCCGGACCAATGCCGACACACCGCGTGATGCCATGCAAGCCGTCAAATTCGGCGCAGAGGGCATCGGCCTTTGCCGTACCGAGCATATGTTCTTTGAGAGCGACCGCATCATGGCGATGCGTGAAATGATTGTCGCAAAGACCATGGAACAGCGTAAAAAGGCACTTGAGAAGCTGCTGCCGATGCAGCGCGGCGACTTCGAGGGCATTTATGAAGCCATGCAGGGTTATCCGGTGACCATCCGTTACCTCGATCCGCCGCTGCATGAATTCCTGCCCACAGAGGAAAAAGATATCGAGATACTGGCAAAAGAGCTTGACATGACGGTCGATGCACTCAAACAGATCATCTCCGATCTGCACGAGTTCAACCCGATGATGGGTCACCGCGGCTGCCGTCTGGCCGTCTCGTTCCCCGAGATTGCCGAGATGCAGACCAAAGCCGTCATCGAGGCCGCCATCAATGTCCAGAAGCGCCATCCCGAATGGAAAATGGTGCCCGAAATTATGATTCCGCTGGTCGGCGACGTCAACGAGCTGGCATTCGTGAAAAAAATCGTCGTCGAGAACGCAGACAGGATCATCAAAGAGGCCGGTATCGACATGAAATATTCGGTCGGTACGATGATCGAGATCCCGAGGGCTGCCGTCACCGCTGACGAGATCGCCAAAGAAGCTGAGTTTTTCTCCTTCGGAACCAACGATCTGACCCAGATGACTTTCGGATTCTCCCGCGACGACGCGGGGAAATTCCTCGAAGCCTATTACGCCAAGAAGGTCTATGAATCCGATCCGTTCGCGCGTCTTGACCAGAATGGCGTGGGTAAATTGATTGAAATGGCCGTTAAACTCGGCAAACAGACTCGCCCGACCATCAAACTGGGCATCTGCGGCGAACACGGCGGGGACCCGAGTTCGATTGAATTCTGTCATAAGACCGGATTGAATTATGTCTCCTGCTCGCCCTACCGCGTGCCGATCGCACGCCTTGCGGCGGCCCAGGCGGCGATTAAATACCCCAGATAATGTAGGAGCAAACTGCGTTCTCCCGTATACAGTGGCATTTTTGTTTGAAGATATAAAGATCCCGCCCGCGGCGAAGACGCGGGCGGGATCTTTATCATAGCATTCGGTTGTCATCCTGAGCACAGCGAAGGATCTCTGACTGATAAAAGCTGAAAACATCATATCTGTAAGACATAACCTGTCCGAAATTCTGCTATGCGTCGCTTGCAACGCTTTCAGAATTGACATAATGTATTATATTCACAAGTTTATAACACCCATGGCGAAAGCCGTGGGCGGGTTTGTTTTTGCCGGAAAATATCTGAGTCATATTGACAGGATGTGGAAATTGTGATATAACCATGTTAAACACGATAATGCAGAGAAACGCATTATCGAAATGGAACCGGAGGATATTATGAAAAAGAGAATGTTGGGTTTTATTGCGGCAGCGATGGCACTGGTATTGCTGTTTTCCGCGGGATGTGAAACAACGACAATCCAAGCACTGCCGGCAACACAGTTTGACACGGATAATGAACTGACCGTTGAACAGATGAGACAGGATCTCGACTATCTTGAGCAATGGCTTGATTATAATCATATCGATGCCTGGCACCGTATTTCAAGAGACGATTTTCATGCTGAGATTGAAGCACTTGAAGAAAAACTCGATGGTATGACGCGTACACAGTTTGAATATGAAATCGTAAGACTGGCGGCTTTGATCGGCGATGCCCACACTTCAGCAGCCCTTGAGAGTATATACAAAGGTTACCGCCGGGAGATCTCCTATGAAGTCAAGAGCTTCGACGACGGATGGTATATTGTAAGAACCGATATCGATCATAAAGAGTGCCTCGGCTGGAGAATCGATAAAATCAATGGGTTTAACAGAGAACAGATCACCGAGAAGCTAAAACCTTATATCTCAACCGAGACCGAGTCTTGGATGCAATATAAGCTATCTTCTAGTATTAACAACTGGGATATTCTATATTTGTGCGGCGTCGTCAATACCGAAACGGTCACATTGACGCTGTCAAAGGACGGAAAAACAAAAAAGGTGCAATATACCGCAAAGCCCCATCTCGATATTTACAATCTGACTTATGTCACTTTGTCAACGATGGACGGATATACGGAGATCGAGACCGGGATCAACAATGAATATTATCGGTATATCGAATACGACGACCTGCTGTTTGTGCAGTATAACGTCTGTAAAAACAGTACGACATACAATATGACAAATTTCGTTTCTAAATTGGAAGTAAAACAAGCAGAAAAAAATTATCGGAATCTTGTTATCGACCTGCGTTATAACACCGGCGGAAGTTCCAACGTCATTGATCCGCTGTGCGAATTTGCCGATGATTTTGTGAAGTCTGGCGGAAACTTGTATGTGCTCATCGGTGAGATGACCTTCTCATCGGGCGTATGGGCTGTAATCTCCCTGTCTGCATATAATCCCGTGTTTATCGGAAAACCAACCGGCGGCGGAATCAATCATTACGGCAGTGTGGACGCAACCGTGAGACTTGATAACAGCGGTGTATACATCGGGTGCTCGACCAAGTGGTTTCAGATTCTGGCAGATTCCGAAATTGCATCCGGGATGCCCGATATCGTTGCCGAACATACCTTCGGGGATTATTTCAACGGTGTCGATCCTGAACTTGCGGTTGTCAGAAAATTGATTTCCGGTGAGACCGAAACCCCTTCGCCGCAGACGTTTGAGTTGTTCAGCGGAAAGAGAGCCGAGAGTTGGGCTGAAAGCTTTGATTTTGAGAAATACCCTTGGGCTAACAGCATGGACGGCGGATTTTTCGGTTATCTTGGCACAAAGTGCGTATCGAAATGGATTGATTCTCGATATAAAAGTGACGATTATCCCGGTATGATGCCTGCGGTCTTTGCACAGGATTTTGATCTGACGCCCGAAGAACTCGTGGCAGTTATGCGGTTTGACACCCATCGTCGGGCGAGTTACGGCGGTACAACGGATTACTATACCGAAGAGGATATCAAAGCTGCGCTGATTTTTGCTTTCGGTAGTGATGAATTTGACGAAGCAAAAGTACCCGACCTCGAATTCAATCTCTCCTATGTTGAATTTTGGTCGGTTTACGGAACCGATCCGGTTGAGAATATGGAGGCGCTTGGGGCGACTGTTGAAAATGCGATTCCGTGGAGTTTTATCACCGAGACCGGAATCAGGAGTTATCTGGCATGGGTAAGCGGACTCTCAGATAAAAACGAATATACATTACAGAATTTCCTGGAATACACCGAGCTTTCCATCGTGGCTTACGACGATATTTTTAATACGTTGAAAAAAGGGACGTCATTGACTTTGTACGGTGATGAAAAAATCGCAGAAATTCGTACCGAGGTTTACGGGTATTGAATTGATAACGGGAAAGGAAAAGGAGCGATTTTTCAGATCGTTCCTTTTTCTTTTTGCGCGAGGTATGAGAGCAGTTTCGTATATTCGTCTTGATACCCGAAGGTCTCAAAATCTTTTCGGTATTTGCGGTAGACCATTTTCGCGGTCTTTGGTGTGTAATAATCCATCCAGTTGCCTTTACCGCTTTGGTTATAATGCTTCAACGGGGCAAAACCGTATTTTTGGCGGATCGGCTCATAATCGGCTTCGAGGTTTTCAAATTTACCTACAAAGTCCGCGATGCATTTGCCATGGCGATATAAAGACGCAAATTGCGGACGAAAGTGTTCTTCCGCCAGGCGCTTCGGAATCAAACAGACCATTTTGACAAATCGTTCGAATCCTCTGTCTTTCGATAAAAAGTGGAGCATATAAAAATCGAAGGCAAGATGTTTATTGCCCATTTCTGCATCATGATGGTATTTGCTTGCATAGCAGGAAACCAACCGATCAAACGGATTTCGAACAAATGAAAAACGAAAATAGTCCGAGCGCGGATTAAAATTCCTGTGAAGTCCAAGTGCGGCTCGGTGTACCGAATTGTCGTCTTTGAAATCACGGTTTACAATGCTTGCCTTTATAGAAGAACAAGCGGTTTTGGGTATGGAAATAAAGGTCAGTTTCTTCTCCGGTATATCAAGATATCGCGTCGGATATGAAGAGCCGAATCGGATCAGATATTTTATCTCGTTGAAAAAGGTGTAGCCCAGTGAAACAAGTCCCCAGCGCTCCAGAAAAGCGCCGATTTTTTTACGAAGTTTCCCCATTTTTCCTCCTTGTTCTCAGTTTTAGTCTGAATCGGTTATACTGATTTTTCTTCTTTTGCCGCAAGATATTTTAAAAGTTTTTCATATTCATCTTGATAGCCGAAAGTCTCTATATCCCTTCGGTATTTGCGATAGATCATTTCTGCGGTTTTGAGTGTGTAATAATCCATCCAGTTGCCTTTATCGGTTTTGTTGTAATGCGCTAAAGGCGAGAAGCCGTATTTTTGGCGGATCGGTTCGTAATCGGTTTCGAGGTTTTCGAATTTGCCTACGAAATCCGCTATACATTTTCCGTTCCGATATAGGGTCAGATATTGAGAACGGAAATGCTCTTCCGCAAAGCGTTTTGGAATCATACACACCCTTTTTACAAAATGATCGAACCCTTTGTCTTTTGAGAGGAATCCGAGTAAGTAGTAGTCGTAGACGAGATGTTGCGGTTTGCCGGATTTGGTGGTTTTAGGATCATGATGATATTTGCTCTCATAACAGGAGACCAATCGATCAAAAGGATTGCGGACGAATGAAAAAATGAAATATTTCCGGTGGGTATTCGCCGTTTCGTATTTGTCCCGCAATACAGAATGAACCGAATAATCGTCATTGAATTTTCGGTTGGCCATGCTGGCTTTAATCGAGGAACAGGCAGCTTTCGGCACGGAGATATAGGTGATTTCTTTTTCGGGCATATCAATATGGCCGATCGGATAAAAGAGACCGTGTTTTATCAGGTTGAACAGCCCCTTGGCAAAGAGGTATATAGTTATCATAAAATCCCACTGCGAGAAGAAAGGCACAACTTTTTCACGATAGATCCCCATTTTTCCTCCTTGATTTAATAACGATGGTCAAGATATATTCTGCTCTTTTTCCGCGAGATATTTTAAAAGTTTTTCATATTCATCTTGGTACCCGAAGATTTCAAAGTCTTTTTTGAATTTACGGTAGACCATTTTCGCGGTTTTGGGCGTGTAATAATCCATCCAATTGCTTCTGTTGCTCTTATTATAATGCCTTAAGGGATCAAAGCCATATTTCGCACGGATCGGTTCGTAATCGATTTCGAGGTTTTCGAATTTGCCGACAAAATCCATCATGCATTTGCCATGACGGTAAATAGTGAGGTATTGAGAACGGAAATGCATGTTGGCGAACCTTTTCGGAATGATGCAGACGGATTTAATAAACCGATTGAACCCGCGGTCTTTTGCGAGTGAACCAAGGAGATAGAAGCGAAAATCCAAGACGTCCATCTTGATTTCGACATCACGGTGATATTTACTTTCATAGCAGGAAACCAGCCGGTCAAAGGGATTGCGGACAAAAGAGAATTTGAAATATTCGGGATCGTCTTTTAACAGTTTTGGTTCCCCGGGTATCTCCCGATGAACGGAATAATCGTCTTTGAAATTTTGAAGATATAAGCTTGCCTTAATAGAGGAGCAGGCAACTTTCGGCATAATACAGTAAGTAACTTTTTTATCCGGGATTTCCAGATAGGTCGGGGGATGAAAAAATCCAAACTTCACTAGGTTTTTGATTTCGTTGATTGCGGTATAACTCTGCGAGACAAGCCCCCAGCGTTCGAGAAAAGCGCCGACCTTTTTACGAAGTTTCCCCATTTTTTCTCCTTGTTTTAAGTGTTATTTAGAATTGGGTGTACCGATTTTTCTTCTTTTGCTGCAAGATATTTTAAAAGTTTTTCATATTCATCTTGATAACCGAAAGTTTCGAAATCTTTTCGGTATTTGCGATAGACCATTTTGGCGGTTTTGGGCGTGTAATAATCCATCCAGTTGCCTTTATCGGTTTTGTTGTAATGTTTCAACGGGGCAAAGCCGTACTTTTGGCGAATCGGTTCATAATCGGTTTCGAGGTTTTCGAATTTGCCTATGAAGTCTGCAACGCATTTGCCATGGCGGTATAGGGAAGAATGCTGAGATCGAAAGTGTTTTTCAGCGAGACACCCCGGAATTCGGCAAATCGCTTTGATGAAGTGTTCAAATCCCAGATCTTTAGAAATAATGCCCAATAAGTAGTGCTTATAAGTTAGATATGGTTTTTTGATGGCTGCGTCACGGTGAAATTTACTTTCATAACAAGAGGCCAACCGATCAAAAGGGTTGCGCACAAATGAAAATACAAAGTAATCGGAATTCAGACGGGGAAATCGAAATTTTCCGCCTATCGCCGTGTGTACCGAATAGTCATCCGGAAAGTTCCGGTTGGTAATACTGGCTTTAAAAGAGGAACAAGCCGCTTTCGGAATATTGATATAAGCGCTTTGTTTTTCGGGAACTTCAATATATTCGGGCGGATCGACAAAGCCGAATCGAATCAAATGAATTGCCGACATCATAAAGACGTATGCAGTGATTGCAAAATCCCAACGCTTAATCCTTTCCCGAAATGTCCCCATATTTCCTCCTATTTCGACAAATATTTGAAAATGAAAGAGGGGACATGGCAGTCCCCTCTTTTTGTTTTGTTGTTATCTCTTTGAGAACTGCGGCGCGCGACGGGCCTTTTTGAGACCGTACTTCTTGCGCTCGACCATTCTCGGGTCACGTGTGAGGAACCCGGCTTTTTTCAGCGGCAGGCGGAGGTTTTCGTCAAACTTCAGCAGTGCGCGCGAAATGCCGTGGCGGATGGCACCCGCCTGACCGGAGACGCCGCCGCCGTCGACATTGCAGACGATGTCGAACTTCGCGGAGGTTTCGGTCAGCACCAGCGGCTGACGCACCAACAGCTTGAGGGTGTCGAGGCCGAAATAGTCGTCGATGGTGCGGTCGTTGATCGTGATGTTGCCGCTGCCCGGATAGAGGCGGACTCTGGCGACTGAGCTTTTTCTTCTGCCCGTGCCGTAGAAATAGGGAACTGTATCGTACATTTAAAGTGTCCTCCTTAGTCCTGATACGCGAGGGTCTTGGGCTTCTGAGCCTCGTGTTTGTGCTCGGCGCCGGCATAGACCTTCAGGCGGGACAAGCTGTTTCTGCCGATGGAATTGGCAGGCAACATGCGCTTGATCGCCAGATACATGGCTTTTTCGGGATCGTTGTTCATCATGGTCTTGTATTGGATGGACTTGAGATGACCGATATAGCCGGTGTGATACTGATAATACTTCTTCTCGGCTTTATTGCCGGTCAGAACCGCTTTGGCAGCGTTGACGATGATGACATTGTCGCCGCAGTCGACATGGGGTGTGAAGATGACTTTGTGTTTTCCGCGCAGGACAGCGGCAGCCTGTGCCGCAATTCTGCCCAGCGGTTTCCCGGCTGCATCTATCACATACCACTCGCGGGCAAGTTCGTTGCCCTTTGGCATAAATGTGGACATAAATCAGATTCCTCCGTTAAAATATCGCCTTTTGCAAAACCCCGTGAGCGGGTTTACGCTTAGCCTGATTATTATAATGCAGCCAAAAATCGATGTCAAGGGATTTTGGGGATTATTTTAAAACACGGTTTTAATAATCGATTTAACTTGATTTATGTCAATTTATCTTTGAATATCTCATTCCGAATTTTTATAAATTTGCAAAAAACGATCTGCGGCTCTTGACAATTATGTGACGGAGGTGTAAAATTTGTAAGAATATTCGTGTACTTCGCCGGTTGTGAAGCTTGTATGCGTGTTTAGCTGAATTACGCATTTCATTTCCAGCGCCAAATGCACGGGTTTGACATACAGGAGGTGCAGTTTTTGAAACTGTTTAGTGCCGTAATCGGCGCATTGCTTGATCAACAGCCCGTTTGGGCGATTGTGATATGCGTAGTGGTAATTGTCCTGGCAATACTCGTCGGATATCTGATTTCCGAGAGTAAGCACAAGAGAGAAGAGGCCAAAAATGCCGCGGCCCTGGAAGCGGCTAATATGCGTATCGCCGAAAGTGAAAGCAAGGCGGGCGAGATCATCCGCAACGCCAACAAAGAGGCCGCGAAGTTGCAGAATGAAGCGCTTCGCAATGCCGAAAGCCGGAAAAAAGAAATGATGATCGAGGCTAAGGATGAGATTTTTCATCTTCGTTCCGAGGCTGACAAGGAACTCAAAGAACGCCGCAAGGAAGTTCAATTTGCCGAACAGCGGCTGCTTCAAAAGGAAGAGGCCCTCGATCGTAAGCTCGAGAACGTCGACAAAAAAGAAGAATCCCTCAACGACAGAATTAAGCAGGCCGAGGCCAAAAACGCCGAAGCCGAAAAGCTCCGCCAGGATCAGCAGAAGCTGCTTGAGGAAATGTCCGGCTACACCGCCGAACAAGCTAAGAAGTATCTGTTGGATATGGTGGACGCAGAACTTGTTCACGACAAAGCACTGCGGCTGAAAGCTTATGAAAACAATCTGAAAGAGGAGTCCGAATCCGCCGCCAAGGAGATTCTGACCACGGCCATTCAGCGTTATGCCGCAGAACACGTCTCCGAGGTTACGGTATCGGTTGTCCCGCTGCCGAACGACGAGATGAAAGGCCGCATCATCGGCCGCGAGGGTCGGAACATTCGTACCATCGAGACCATGACCGGCGTGGATCTGATCATTGACGACACGCCCGAGGCCATCACGATTTCATCCTTCGACCCGGTGCGCCGCGAAATTGCCCGTCAAGCCCTTGAAAAACTGGTCTGCGACGGACGTATCCACCCGGCACGCATCGAGGAGATTGTCGAAAAGACCCGCAACGAGGTCGAGGCCACGATCAAAGAGGCCGGCGAACGCGCCGCGCTCTCGGTCGGCATTCACGGCATCAACCCCGATCTGGTCAGAGTTCTCGGACGCCTGCGCTACCGCACAAGTTACGGGCAGAATGCGCTTGAACATTCCACAGAGGTCGCGTTTATCGCCGGACTCATGGCCGCCGAAATCGGCGTCGATCCGGTTATGGCACGCCGCGCGGGATTACTGCACGACATCGGCAAGGCCATCGACCACGAAACCGAGGGGTCGCATGTCTCCATCGGTGCGGAACTGGCCAGAAAATACCGTGAGAACGAGATCGTCATCAACTCGATCGAATCCCATCACGGCGACGTCGAGCCGACGGGCATCATCTCGGTGCTGGTTGCGGCAGCCGACGCGGTTTCCGCCGCAAGGCCGGGCGCAAGACGCGAAAACATCCAGACCTACATCAAGCGGCTTGAACAACTCGAGAATATCGCCAACAGCTTTGACGGCGTCGAGAAGTCCTTCGCCATGCAAGCCGGACGCGAGATCCGCATCATGGTCAAGCCCGAACTGGTCAACGACGACACCATCACCGTCATGGCGCACGACATCGTCAAACGCATCGAGGACGAGATGGATTATCCCGGCCAGATCAAGGTGCACGTCATCCGCGAAAACCGCGCGATCGAGTTCGCGAAGTAAATCACACAAATCAAACGCCGAGAACCGTTAATTCGGATCTCGGCGTTTTTGTTTTGGATTTTTACAAAATTAACACTTGACAAGAGAAAACGGTTTATGCTATTATAAGCCAAACTTAATAATGGTTGTGAACCAAACCGCTGAAGCGGAGATAACGGTGATCATGATCCCACAGAGAGCCCGAGATGGTGGAATTCGGGCGGAAAACAAGTCATCAAATGGACCGCTGAGGGCGCAGGCGAAAAACGAATCTGTCGATTTAAAGTAAATCTGACGATTTACTAAGTAGTTTGCGACGTGTGGGCATACGTCAGTTGCCGGGGATATGCTGGTATCCCGCAAAGCGCACGGCAATTGCCGTGAATCAAGGTGGCACCGCGAATGAGTATTCGTCCTTGACAGAATTTCTGTCAGGGATTTTTTGTTGTTTAAAGGAGTCGAGAGTATGATCAGACCGAGTTTGGAAGAAGTCAAAAAAATCGCAGCGAGTGGGCAATACGGGGTCGTGCCGGTCAGCACCGAGATGCTGTCGGACATCAAAACGCCGATTGAGGTATTGAAAATTTTGAAAAACGTCTCCGGGCACTGTTATCTGCTGGAATCGGTGGCGGGAAACGAAAAATGGGGTCGGTACACCTTTTTGGGATTTGACCCGAAACTCGAGATCACCTGCGTCAACCGGCAGATGAAAGTCGGGCCGCTGTCGTTCGAGACCGGCGATCCCGGAAAGTACATCCGACAGGTTTTGGGCGAACACAAGAGTCCGAAATTTTCGTATCTGCCGTCCTTTACCGGCGGGCTGGTCGGTTATTTTTCGTACGATTATCTGAAATACGCCGAGCCGACATTGAATCCGGGTGTATCGGACATCGAGGGGTTCAAGGACGTCGACCTGATGTTGTTCGACAAGGTGATTGCGTTTGATAACTTCCGTCAAAAGATCATTTTAATCGTCAATATGGCGCTGTCCGACGTGACCGAGAATTATAACAAAGCCATTATGGTGCTTGAAAACCTGAAAGACCTGATTCAAAACGGCAAACCCTGCGAGGACAAGCCCGGAAAGCTGACCGGCGAAATCAAGGCGTTGTTTGACAAAGAGCGATACTGCGAGATGGTCGAAAAGGCAAAATACCATATTCACGAGGGCGATATTTTTCAGATTGTGCTGTCCAACCGGCTCGAGGCCGAATTCGAGGGCAGTTTATTGAACGCTTATAGGGTGCTGCGCACCATCAATCCGTCGCCGTATATGTTCTTTTTTTCGTCGTCGGATATGGAGGTCGCCGGAGCTTCACCCGAGACGCTGGTCAAACTCGAGGATGGCGTGCTGCACACCTTCCCGCTGGCCGGAACCCGCCCGCGCGGCAAGACCGAGGAAGAGGATAAGGCGCTTGAAAAAGAATTATTAGCTGATCCCAAGGAACTGGCCGAACACAATATGTTGGTCGATTTGGGGCGCAACGATTTGGGGCGCATCAGCAAGTTCGGGACGGTCGCGGTCGAAAAACTGCGAAGCGTGGAACGGTATTCTCATGTGATGCACATCGGCTCGGTGGTGCGCGGCGAAATTCGGGACGATAAAGACGCGCTCGACGCCATCGACGCGGTGCTGCCGGCGGGAACGCTCTCGGGCGCGCCGAAAATCCGCGCCTGCCAGCTGATTGATGAACTTGAAAACAACAAGCGGGGCATTTACGGCGGGGCAATCGGGTATATTGACTTCACCGGAAATTTGGACACCTGCATTGCGATTCGGATCGCCTACAAGAAAAACGGCAGGGTGTTCGTGCGCAGCGGGGCGGGTATTGTGGCCGACTCGGTGCCGGAGAGCGAATATCAGGAGTGCCTGAACAAGGCGGCGGCGGTCATTAAAGCGTTGAAGACAGCAGAGGAGGAAGATTTATGATTGTTTTGATCGATAATTACGACAGCTTTTCGTATAACCTCTATCAACTGGTCGGCACGCTGAATCCAGACATCAAGGTTATCCGAAACGACGCGATGACGCCCGAACAGATCGATGCGTTAAAACCCGAGGCCATCATCATTTCACCGGGGCCGGGCAGACCCGCCGACGCGGGTGTCAGTATTGAAACGATACGAAAGCTCGGGAGCAAATATCCGATTCTGGGGGTGTGTCTGGGGCATCAGGCCATCTGCGAGGCGTTCGGCGCGACGGTGTCCTATGCCAAAGAGCTGATGCACGGCAAACAGAGCCAAACCGAAATTGACACCGCTTGCCCGCTGTTCACCGGTCTGCCGAAGGCCATTCCGGTGGCGCGCTATCACTCGCTGGCGGCGGTCGAGAGCACGATGCCCGGCTGTTTGGAAGTGACCGCGCGCACCGAGGACGGAGAGATCATGGGCGTGAAACACAAACAATACGATATTTACGGCTTGCAGTTTCACCCGGAGTCGATTTTGACACCGGACGGTATGGAGATATTGAAGAACTTTATGAGGAGGAGCAAAAATGATTAAGGAAGCCATCGTCAAGATCGTCAATAAGGAAGATCTGACTTACGAAGAGGCCTATACCGTCATGAACGAGATTATGAGCGGCGAGACCTCCCAGACCCAGAACGCCGCGTTTTTGGCCGCGCTTTCGACCAAGAGCACCAAGGCCGAGACCATCGACGAGATTTCGGGCTGCGCCGCGGCGATGCGCGACCACGCGACCAAAGTGGTGCACGGTCTTGAAGTGCTCGACATCGTCGGCACGGGCGGCGACGGTGCGCACAGCTTTAATATTTCAACCGTCGCGGCGATTGTACTGGCGGCAGGCGGGGTCAGGGTGGCGAAACACGGAAACCGCGCGGCTTCGTCCAAATGCGGCACGGCGGACTGCCTTGAGGCGCTGGGGGTGAAAATCGAACTGTCGCCGGAAAAATGTGCCGAACTGCTGAAAATGACAGGCATCTGCTTTCTGTTCGCCCAGAAATACCATATGTCGATGAAATACGTAGGACCGATTCGCCGCGAACTCGGAATTCGAACCGTCTTTAACATCCTCGGGCCGCTGACCAATCCGGCGTCTCCGACGATGCAGTTATTGGGCGTTTACGACGAAGCGTTGGTCGAGCCGCTGGCAAAAGTTATGGCGCAGCTCGGTATCAAGCGCGGGTTCGTCGTCCATTGTCGCGACCGGCTGGACGAGATGGCCACCTGCGCGCCGACGGTCGTCTGCGAGATCAAGGACGGGTATTACAAGAGCTTTATCATCAAACCGGAGGATTTTGGGTTTGTCCGTTGTAAAAAAGAAGACCTCTTGGGCGGTACGCCGCAGGAAAACGCACAGATCGCACTGGCGATTTTAAACGGCGAAAAAGGCCCCAAGCGTGACACAGTGCTGATGAACGCGGGCGCGGGGCTTTATATCGCCGGGAAAGCCGCTTCAATTGCGGAGGGTATCAAGTTGGCAGAAGAATTGATCGACTCGGGCAAAGCCTTCAAAAAGCTCGGGGAATTTAAGGAAGAATCGAACAAATGAATGGGGATATTTTAAAAACCATCGCCGCGTACACCCAAAAGCGGGTCGCGAAGGCGAAAAAGAGCGTTTCGGCGCGGCAAATGCGGGATATCGCCATTTCGATGCACGGGACGGCGGATTTTCCGTTCGAAAAAGCGCTGTCGGGCGCGGAGATCGGTTTTATCTGTGAGGTCAAAAAGGCCTCGCCGTCAAAGGGGCTGATCGCACCGACATTTCCGTATTTGAAAATCGCCAAGGACTATGAAAAAGCGGGTGCGGCGGCGATCTCGGTGCTGACGGAGCCCAAGTGGTTTTTGGGACAGGACGACTATCTGCGGGAAATCGCGGGGGTGGTTTCGGTCCCGTGCCTGCGCAAGGACTTCACGGTCGACGAATATATGATTTACGAAGCCAGAACACTCGGCGCTTCGGCGGTGCTGCTGATTTGCTCGCTGCTCGACGCGGAGACGATTAAAAAATACATCGGCATCTGCGATATACTGGGGCTATCGGCGTTGGTAGAGGCGCATGACGAGAATGAGGTGAAAACCGCATTGTCGGCGGGCGCAAGAATTATCGGCGTCAACAACCGCAATCTGCGTGATTTTACGGTTGATCTCGAAAACAGTGTGCGGCTTCGACAGTTGGTGCCGAAAGAGGTTTTGTTTGTGGCCGAAAGCGGCATCTCGACGGCGGAAGACGTGGAAAAGCTGCGCAATGCGGGCGTGAACGGTATTTTGGTCGGTGAGACCCTGATGCGCGCAGCTGACAAAAAGGCCGCGTTGGATGCGCTGAGAGGCATTTTATGAACGAAGTAAAAATCAAAATCTGCGGGTTGTTCCGCGAACAGGATATCGAATATGCCAATGCGCTGAAACCGGATTATATCGGATTTGTGTTTGCGAAAAGTCATCGGCAGGTCACGCCCGGACAAGCAAAAAAACTGCGGCAAAAACTCGCGCCCGGGATGATACCGGTCGGGGTATTTGTCGATGAACCGGTCGAACATGTGGCGAAACTGCTGTCCGACGGCGTGATTGAGATGGCGCAGCTGCACGGGCACGAGGATGAGAAATACATCACCGAGCTGCGTAAACTTTCCGGCAAGCGAATTATTCAGGCGTTTCGGATTACGGAAAATCGCGATGAGGAAAGAGCGGTTTTGTCGACGGCGGATGATATTTTACTCGACGGCGGGAGCGGTTCGGGCGTACAGTTTGACTGGACGTTGATTCAGGAGGTAAAAAGACCGTTTTTTCTGGCGGGCGGATTGAATCCGGAGAATGTGTCCGAAGCGATTCGGGTCGTAAAACCGTTCGCGGTTGACGCCAGTTCCGGGGTAGAGACCGGAAAAGTGAAAGATTTTGAAAAGATGCGGCGTTTTATCGAAGCCGTAAGAGGTGTTTAAGATGGTATTTATTTTAAAAAAAGGCGTTCCGAAAGAGAAAATTGACGCGTTTATCAGGGACTGGGAGGACAAGGGGTTTTCGACGATCTGGGCGCCCGGCACCGATCACAACGCGGTCTGCCTGATCGGTAACACCGCCGCAGTTGATATGGACGCGGTCGTGCAGACCAATGCCATCGTCGAATATGCCCGGCGGGTGACCGAACAGTATAAGGCCGCAAGCCGCACGGTACATCCCGAAGACACGATCATCGAGGTCGGCGGTGCGAAAATCGGCGGTAACAATTTTACGGTGATCTCCGGGCCGTGCTCGATTGAAACACGGGAGCAGATGATTGCGATTGCGCAGTCGGTGAAAAAAAGCGGCGCGGTGATTTTGCGCGGCGGCGCATTCAAGCCGCGCACTTCGCCGTATTCGTTTCAGGGTCTCGGCGAAAACGGGTTAAAATTGCTGCTTGAAGCTAAGGCGGCTTCCGGGCTGCCCGTGATCACGGAAATCATGAACCAGACGCAGGTGCCGTTATTTGACGAAGTGGACATTGTTCAGGTCGGCGCACGGAACATGCAAAATTTCGATTTACTCAAGGCTGTCGGCAGGATGAATAAGCCGGTGCTGTTAAAGCGCGGGCTGGCCAACACGATTGACGAGCTGCTGATGAGCGCTGAGTATATTTTATCCGAGGGCAATTCGCGGGTGATTTTGTGCGAACGCGGCATCCGTACTTTCGAGACCGCCGCGCGCGGCACACTCGACTTGACTGCGGTGGTGATTTTGAAACAAAAAACCCATCTGCCGGTGTTCGTCGATCCCAGTCACGCGTCCGGCATCAGTTCACTGGTCGCGCCGCTCTCCAAAGCCGCGCTTGCGGTCGGTGCGGATGGGCTGATGATCGAGACCCACAACGACCCGGCAAAGGCACTGTGCGACGGCGCGCAATCGCTGGATTTGGAGCAGTTCGGGACATTGATGAAAGACTTGAAATCCCGCGTGGGGTTCGAGGGAAAAACGATGTCGGGGATGGGAAATGGAAATTGATATAATGGGGAGATTTCATTCGTAGGGGCGGCATTCCTGACGCCCCGCATGGAAGTTATATTTAATATGAGGTAAAGCGGAACGGTCAAGACCGTTCCCTACATGATACAAAAAGGACGGTAAAAAACATGAGTAATCCGAAAGGGCGGTTCGGGATTCACGGCGGGCAGTATGTCCCCGAGACGCTGATGAATGCCTTGATCGAGCTGGAACAGGCGTATGAACATTATAAAAGCGATCCGGCGTTTAACGCGGAACTGACGGCGTTATTCAATGAATATGCGGGCAGGCCGAGTCGGTTATATTTTGCCAAGCGCATGACCGAGGATTTAAAGGGGGCGAAAATCTATCTCAAGCGAGAAGATTTAAACCACACCGGGGCGCACAAGATCAACAACGTGCTCGGGCAGGCGTTATTGGCCAAAAAGATGGGCAAAAAACGGTTGATTGCCGAGACCGGCGCAGGTCAGCACGGGGTTGCGACTGCGACCGCTGCGGCGCTGATGGACATGGAATGCGTTGTTTTTATGGGCGAAGAAGACACCAAACGGCAGGCATTGAACGTCTACCGGATGCGTTTGTTGGGTGCAGAGGTAATCCCTGTGATGACCGGAACCCGGACATTGAAAGACGCTGTTTCGGCGGCTATGCGTGAGTGGACCACGCAGGTCGAAGACACGCACTACTGCCTCGGGTCGGTGATGGGACCTCACCCGTTCCCGACGATTGTGCGGGATTTTCAGGCGGTGATTTCAAAAGAGACCAAAGAACAGATGCTGCAAAAAGAAGGTCGGCTGCCCGACGTGGTAATGGCATGTGTGGGCGGCGGCAGCAACGCGGCAGGATCATTTTATCATTTTATTGATGATCAAGACGTTCGGCTGATCGGGTGTGAGGCCGCGGGGCGGGGTGTGGATACCTTCGAGACTGCCGCAACCATCAGCACCGGTAAACTCGGGATTTTTCACGGAATGAAATCGTATTTTTGTCAGGACGAATACGGGCAGATCGCACCGGTGTATTCGATTTCAGCGGGGTTGGATTATCCCGGAATCGGGCCTGAGCACGCATATCTACACGACATCGGCAGGGCGGAATATGTGCCTGTGACCGATGAAGAAGCCGTGCAGGCGTTTGAATATCTGTCGCGGATGGAGGGCATCATTCCCGCTATCGAGTCGTCGCACGCCGTGGCACATGCGATGAAGATGGCGCCGGAGATGGATAAAGACAAGATCATTGTGATTACGCTGTCGGGGCGCGGAGACAAGGACTGTGCCGCGATCGCCAGATACAGAGGGGAGGATCTTTCGGAATGAGCAAGATGAAAAAGGCCTTTGAAAACGGCAAGGCGTTTATCGCATTTATCACATGCGGCGACCCCGATCTGGAGACCACCGAAAAAATCGTGCTCGAGATGGCGAAAAATGGGGCCAATCTGATTGAGCTCGGGATTCCGTTTTCCGACCCGACCGCCGAGGGTCCGGTAATTCAAGAGGCCAATAACCGCGCGCTTTCGGGCGGCGTGACGACCGATAAAATTTTTGAGATGGTACGTCGGATTCGGCAAAAAACCGACATCCCGCTGGCGTTTATGACCTATGCCAACGTGGTGTTTTCGTACGGAACCGATCGGTTTTTGAAAACCTGCGCCGAGATCGGGATCGACGGGTTGATTCTGCCCGATCTGCCTTTTGAGGAGAAAGCCGAATTCGACGTCCCATGTAAAAAACACGGGGTTGATTTGATTTCGCTGATTGCGCCGACTTCGCATGAACGGGTCGCGATGATTGCCAAAGAAGCATCCGGTTTTGTGTACATCGTCTCGTCGTTGGGCGTGACCGGTGTGCGTAGTGAGATCAAAAGCGATATCGGCGAAATGGTCAAACTCGTGCGGGAAAACACCGCTGTTTCCTGCGCGGTGGGATTTGGTATCTCCACGCCGGAACAAGCAAAAAAGATGGCACAGATCGCCGACGGCGTGATCGTGGGCAGTGCGATTGTAAAGCTGATTGCGCAATACGGGCGGGAGTCCGCGCCGGCTGTAGGTGAATATGTCAAGCGCATGAAAGACGCGATTCGATAAAGGAATTCCGTATGTTGGAAAAGACCGTTTCCGGGATGGATTTATCTGCCCGGAGACGGTCGAATTTTGTCTGAAAACGTTGATTTTCGAATTTGAGTGTGTTACGATTGGTATAATTCTAACAGCGGGGTGAACATTTTTGATTTACAACGATTTTGCGCTGAGCGGTAAAACATTGCGGCTGAGCGTTTTTGCTGAAAATATCGTCCGGGTGCGGGTATCGAAGAAATTCGAGCAGACTCTTTTCGAGCGATACGGAATTTTTAAAGAATCGGATGAAATCGGCGAAAAAACCCAAAGCGGCGTAAAGGCCGGACAACTCGGCGTTTCGTTTGACGGGCAAAAAATCATCATCTCCAAAGGCGGCGGCATTCGTTATGAAATCAATTTTTCAAAGGATATTGCTGCCGACAGCAAGTGGTATAATGAACAACTGAACCGTTTCCGGCCGGACAGCCAGCGTATTTTGGGAGACGACGCCAAACGCACGATCAACACGGTTGATTTTGAAAAGGATCCGAAGAGCCTGACGATGAAGACATTGCACGGCGAGCGGTTTTACGGACTCGGTACCGGCAACCACGAAGATTTGATTTTAAACGGCAGAACCTATTTGCAGCGGGTGGTCTATGCCACCAGCGAGATTCCCATCCCGTTTGTGATGAGTGAAAATATCGGTGTTTTATGCGCGGCGACGATCTGGCACGGCATTGACATCTGCAATCGGAACGAGAATGAAATCGGCTGGTTTTTGCCTGACGGGGAGATCGATTTTTATATTTTCGGCGGCGATTCGCTCAAAGAAAACCTGCGGCTGTTCACGCGGCTGACGGGGCGTTCGGCGCTGCTGCCGAAATGGGCCTACGGATTGACGTTTATCGATCAGTACAAGGCCGACCAATTTGAAGTGATGCGCAATGCGGCGGACTTCAGAAAGAAAAAGCTGCCTTGCGACATGATCAGTTTGGAACCGGGTTGGATGGAGACCGAATACGATTTTTCAACCAAGAAAAAGTGGGATGTGGATAAGTTTTATATCTGCGATTGGATGCGGCACGACGAACCCGGCAAGCAGATGTTCACGGCGGCGCTCAAACGGTACGGGTTCAAATTGGCGCTGTGGTTATGCTGTCAGCACGACTTCACCGCCGATGAGGAAACCCGAGCGGGCAATCCGACCGATTTCGGCATCGAGCCGTGGTATCTGCATCTGCGTCAATTCGTCAACGACGGAGCAGCGGCCTTTAAGATGGACCCCTGTAGGATCGTGGACGGGGCGAATGAACAGCGCGTTTATGCCAACGGACGCGGCGAGCCCGAGATGCACAATTTGATGCAGACGCTGTATCAAAAACAGATGTATTACGGTATCAGCGAGCACACCAAGCAGCGGCCCATGCATCACTTCTGCGGCGGGTTCACCGGCACGGCACAATATGGTGCGGCGACGACCGGAGACAGCGGCGGCGGGCATAAAACCATGGTCTGGGTATTGAACTGCGGGCTCTCGGGCCTTTCGAACATCACCTGTGACATGGACATCTTTTCGCCGCAGACGCTGCACTACTGCTTTTTCACCGCCTGGTGCCAATTGAACAGCTGGTCGGGCTTCCGTCAGCCCTGGTGGGCGGGTGACGACAACGAGGAATGCTTTGCGTTCTATGATCGGAACCGGTATGCGCTGCTGCCCTATATCTACTCGGCGGCAATCGAATCCAATATGACTGGGCTGCCGGTCGTACGGGCGATGCCGCTGGAATTTTCCGACACCGAAGTTGAAAATACCGTCGCTCAGTTCATGTTCGGAAAAGAACTGTTGGTCGGGGCTTTTACGGATAAAGTTTGGCTGCCGAGAAATGAGGTCTGGATCGATTTTTGGAGCGGCAAGGAATATCAAGGCGGGCAATGGGTCGAGGGCACGACGCCCGAAAACCGTGGCGGTCCGCTGTTTATCAGGGGCGGTGCGATTATTCCGACACAGCCGGAACGGCAGTTCACCTCCTGCAAAGATGAACCGGTGTTGAATTTGAAAATCTATCCGTGCAAAACCAGCGAATATACCCTTTGGGAGGACGACGGGCTGTCGCTGTCCGAAACCAGAGCCAAGACGGTGTTTTCGGTCGAGGCCGGGGCAAAGACGATTAAATTGAAACTCGGGCCGCGTACCGGGTCTTTTGAGGGGATGTGCATTCGGATGTACAACCTCACGGTGCGCTGCGACTGCGCCAAAGAAGTCTTGATCGGCGGCAGGCCGCAAAGTTTCAGCTGTGAAAGCGGGTTTATTAAATTTGCTGCACGTGACGGCGATGAGATCACGATAAAACTGTAAATCAGCATTGCACGGCTTTTCTCGGCAGAGAGACCGCCGTACCCGCTGTTTTACAGTTGGCTTACAAAATCAATCATATCGATCTTGAAGAAATTTGTATAAGGGAAGAGCGTATTGGGAAAAGACAGGAGCAAGACCCTGAAGACGCATCTGCCGAACAGGCCGCTGTATGCGGTGCTCTCGGCGGGCGCAACGGCGTTTTATGCCCGCAAGGCAAAGATCGTCTGTGACAATACGGCGATCAAAGGGATGAAACCGCCCTTTATTGCAGTTTGCAATCATCCGAGTTTCTTTGACTGGATTTTGATGGCACGGGCTTTGCGCCCGCATCGGGTTAATATCATCATGACCCGGTATTATTACTGCTATCGGGGACTTGCGATGCTCCTGGATGGGTTGGGCGCGATTCCCAAAGATCTGTTTTCGCCCGATCCGCAGACTGTACGCGCAGCCATGACCGTGATCAAGAAAGGCGGCTGTATCGGTATTTTCCCGGAGGGCAGACTGTCTCCCGACGGGAGAATCGAATCCTTTCACTCGTCGATCTATAAACTGATGAAAAACCTCGGGGTGCCCGTTATCAATGTCCACGTCGAAGGCAGTTATTTTATCCGACCCAAGTGGTCGCATCAGATGCGCAAGGGGACGGTGTATGTCAAGGCCGAACCCTTGTTTACGGCGGGCGAGTTGGAGAATATCGACGAACAGACCGCGTTGGAACGGCTCGAAAAAGCATTGTTTTATGATGAAAGTGCGACACAACGTATTCGCCGCACGCAATTTCGACATCCCGCCATCGCCGAAGGGCTGCACAGAATTTTATATCTGTGTCCGAAGTGCGGCGCGGAATTTGCGATGAAGACGGCGGGCGGGCGGATTTTTTGCGAGAAATGCGGAAATGCCGCAACCTTGAACGCTTTTTATGATCTTGCCGCCGAATCCGCAGAAAGCGTGATCCCGGCTTCGATCGGAGACTGGTACGAGCTGCAGCGCGAATTTGAGTTTTCACGCATCTGCCGCGACCCGGAGGTAAAAATGAGCGGTCATGTCGTTTTGCGGCAGCCGCGATTTGGGCGAGAACCGTTTTCGGTGGTCGGGGAGGGCGTTGTGACGCTCGATAAAAACGGTCTGGTTTATCAGGGAAGCCGGGACGGTGAGGCGTTTCTGCTTGAGGTTCCCTTGAATATGCTGAAAGCATTGCTTTACGGGGCTGAATGCGATTTTGAAATTTATCACCGGGGACAGTTTTATTATTTTGAACCGGACAACCTTCTGGAATGTGTTAAATGGTCGGTTTTCGGGGAACAGCTCTACGTGTATCATATTTTGAAAAAGAGGGATGCGGATGCAACAATCGGAGCGGCAAAACGGGATTAGAATCGGAAAACGCACCTTTATCAGTACGGTGTGCGTGTTGCTGGCGGTGATGGTCTGTGCCGGTGTTTTGACCCTTGTGCTGCCGCAGGGCAGTTATGACCGGGTGATTGTGAACGGATACGAGGAGATTGTGCCGGAGTCATACGCGATCAACGAGAGCGGTAAACTGCCGGTCTGGCGGTGGTTCACCGCGCCGTTCGAGGTGCTGATCGGCAGCGACGGCGCGATGGCGATCATGATCATTTTGTTTCTGGTTTTTATCGGAGGCACGTTTTTGGTGCTCGATAAAAGCGGTGTGATGCGGTATATGCTGACTTCGGTTACCGTGAAAATGAGCAGGCACAAATATGCGTTACTGGCGGTGATGACGCTGCTATGCATGATTGTCGGCTCTACGATGGGAATTTTTGAGGAGTTCGCCCCGCTGGTGCCCATTGTGGTAGCATTGGCGTTGGCCTTGGGGTGGGATTCGTTGGTCGGGCTTGGGATGAGCATTCTGGCGGTCGGGTTCGGCTTTTCGGTCGGCACCTTTAACCCGTTCAGTATTTTAGTGGCGCAAAAGCTGGCCGGGCTTCCGATATTTTCGGGGCTGCTGTTTCGGGTCGGTGCATTTTTAGTCTTTTACGGCATTCTCATCACCTTTTTGTTGCTGTATGCAAAGAAGATTGAAAAGAATCCGCAAAAGTCTATTTGTTGGGAATCCGACAAAGCCATGCGGGAAAAATATCATTATGATCCGCAGGACGGAACACTTGATAGTGTCGCGCTGAAAAAAGCGACATTCGTGTTTGTCGGGGCGTTCGGGCTGATCTTTTTATACATCACGGTCTCGCTGATTTTGCTTTATAACGGAAACGGCACACTGACCGATTACACCATGCCGGTGATGGCGGTCGTGCTGACTGCGGGGGGATTATTGGCCGGGAAGGTCTCGAAGTATGCCGAAAAGGGGCTTTTGCGTGATTTCGGGAAAGGGATGCTGGCCATGGCGCCGGGTGCGCTTTTAATCGTAATGGCTATGAGTGCCAAGCAGATCGTGTTGGCGGGCGGAGTCATGGATACCATTTTGCACGGTGCGTATGAATTGATGAGCGGTGTGGGGAAATATCAGGCGATTCTGATTGTGTTCGGGTTTGTGCTGGTGCTCGAATTTTTCATCAGCAGTGCCTCTGCAAAAGCTTTTATCGTCATTCCGTTGGTGGTTCCGTTTGCGTCGCTGTTGGGGTTGACCCGGCAATCGCTGGTGCAGAGCTACTGCTTTGCCGACGGTTTTACGAATCTGTTTTTCCCGACCAACGCTGCGCTGCTGATTGTGCTGGGGCTTGTGAATCTGCCGTATTGGAAATGGATCAAATGGGGCTGGAAACTGACATTGGTCACGGTTGCGGCCTGTGTGGGATTATTGCTGCTTGCGGTGCGGATCGGGTACGGGCCGGCGTGATTTGATATTCGACTCAAAGTGAGGTAGAATAGAAACCGATAAAATATGAAAGGGTTCGTATATGGATCAAATATTTCAAAAAATCAATGCATTTTTAGATGAAAACCGGGAAAACATGGTCGCCGATATCTGCAATTTAATTGCGATTAACAGTGTCCGGGGAGAAGCGGCACCGGATAAACCGTTTGGGGAAGCGCCGGCGGCGGCGCTGAAAAAAACCGAAGAAATTTGCCGCAGATTCGGCCTTGAGCCGGTGAATGACCAAAACTTTGCGCTGTCTGCAGTCGTCAATGACAAGCCGGTACGGCTGGATATTTTGGCGCATCTCGATATCGTCGAGGCCGGGGACGGATGGGATACCGACCCGTTTCATGCGGTCGTGAAAGACGGGAAAATTTACGGGCGTGGTTCGTCCGATGATAAAGGGCCTGCGGTTGCGGCAATCTATGCAGCTGCGGCGGTCAAAAAATTCTGCCCCGATCTTACGGGTAACTGCCGTCTGGTACTCGGGAGTTCCGAGGAGACGGGCAGCGAGGATATCCGCCACTTTTATGCGGCGCATGAAAAAGCGCCGATGTCGTTTTCACCCGACGCCGAGTATCCGGTTATCAACATCGAAAAAGGCTCCTACGGGCCGAAATTTTATGCCGAGTGGGAAGTGTGCAATGCCGTACCGCGTGTTTTGAAACTGGTCGGCGGCAAGACCAACAACATCGTGCCCAAGACGGCATGGGCGCAAATCGCAATTTCGCTCGACGATTTGGTTGATGCGTGTGAAAAAGCCGGAAAAGAGACGGGTGCAATGTTCGACATTGTACCGGAATCGCCTGAAGTTTTTAAGGTTACCGTGACCGGAGAGGGCGCGCATGCATCGATGCCTGAGCGGGGCAACAACGCACAAACCGCACTGATTAAAATGCTGGCTTCTTTATCGCTTGCCGACTGCGGCAGTACCCGGGCAATCAAAGCATTCAATGAGTTGTTTCCGCACGGGGATACTTCGGGGAAAGCACTCGGGATTGAACAAAAAGACGATATCTCCGGTGCATTGACTTTGAATTTCGGGGTGCTCGATCTTGGCGAAACCGGATTTACCGCTCGTTTTGACAGTCGCGTGCCGATTTGCGCAAACCAAGAAACTGTTTCTAAACCGGTGGCCGAAAAGCTGACCGCACATGGATTTACGGTCGACTCTTTGCAGATGAAAGCCGCACACTATACGCCGGCGGAAAGTCCTTTGGTGAAAGTACTGTTGAAAATTTATGAGCAGCACACCGGATCAAAAGGCAAATGCCTTGCGATCGGCGGCGGAACCTATGTACACGATATCGAAGGCGGTGTGGCGTTTGGGTGTGAAATGCCCGGCGCCGATTATCATATTCACGGGCCCAACGAATATGCGATCATTGATGAACTGGTGTTGGGTGCCAAGATGTTTGCGCAGGCCATTGCAGAATTGTGCGAATAGAGACTTAAAAAGCTCCCGAAAGGGAGCTTTTTATAGATGAAAATTCGCAAGTTCAGAATGAAAAACTTTATAAAACATAACTACCGTATTTGACGGCGAGATTCCAGCGGTCGTCGCACAGGGCTGCGCGGCCCTGATAATACAGCAAAGCGCGGTCGGCAATGGCCGGGTCGTGAAATTTGAAGCACAGCGGCGTCGAAATCTGCGGCGCGGCATCGATGAAATTTTCGAGCGCGTCGGTGTTTGGAATCTCTACAACCGGTATAATATCGTCTTCAATATCCAAAATGTTATCCGCTAAATCCTCGTCGGCTTTGATCGGGTCGGAAAAGACCGAATCGGGGCCGATTTTGGTATAGCGGCTCTCGCTGCAAATGTATTCGCCGTTCTTTTTCGGCGTATGGAACGCAAGCCCTTCGGTCGCTGCAATCATGGCGCGGATATGGTCGGCATTGGTGCCGCAGCAGCCGCCGAGTACCGTCGCACCGGCTTCGACCAGCGGTTTGACAAACGCTGCGAATTCTTCCGGACCCATGCGGTGAAGTCCGTTCGGGTCGGGCAGGCCTGCGTTGGGTTTGGCGATCATCGGCAGGGTTGAGATATCGCGTGCGGACGCAATGACGGGCGGCATATTTTCCGGGCCGCCGCTGCAGTTGAGGCCTGCGGCAAACGCGCCGAGCGATTCGGCGATAATCATGGCGCAGGGCAGGGTGCAGCCGGATAAAGTCCGGCCGCTTTTTTCGACTGTGATCGAGATTAAAAACGGCAGACCGGCGGTTTTTGCTGCAAGTGCCGCCGCGCGAAAATCCGAGGCGCAGAGTTGGGTCTCGATGGCGACGCCGTCCGCTTTTTCCGCTGCAAAAGCTGAGGTCTGAAGAAGAAAAATCTCATAGAGTTCTTCCATCGACACCTCGCCGACGGGCAGCACAAATTCGCCGCTGGCCGAGATGTCGCCGAGGACGAGCTTATCTTTCGCGACCGATTTTGCCATCTTGACAAACATCCGGTTATATTCGCGTGCGCGTCCTTCCAGTCCGAATTTGGCCAGTTTGGGTGCGGTCGTCTCAAACGTCGGGGCGTAAATGGCGTCGGAACCGGCGTCGATATAGCTTTTCATGATGTCGAGCACGACCTGCGGGTGCTGTTCCATCCACTGCTCGGGGCAGGCGCCGCGCGGCATGCCCGCTTTGAACAGGTTTGCGCCCATGCTGCCGTCGAGAAAAAACGGTGTTTTATTGATAATGGCCATCGTATCACCCTTTCCGAATCGGAATTTATAGATTCAATGTGCAGAGATACCGGATGCAGCCGGGGTATTTTTCGCCGAGAGAAGTAATTTCAAAACCGTAACTGCGGTAAAAACCCACCGCGTCGTCGTCTGTTTCGGCGGTGATTTGAATGCAATGAAGATGATCAGCCGCATAGGCGATTAGTTTTGAACCGATTTGTTGATTACGGCGATCCGGATCGACGGCGATGCTGAGGATTTCGAAAGATTGCGTACCGCGGTTTTTCAAAACGATGACGCCGAGGGAGTTTTCGTTTTCGATACAGGCGAAAGCAGCGACATCGGGGTCGGTCTGATAGGCGGTGGCGCGCGCAGCAACTTTTTCAGGCGTCGGTTGGTATTGGCTTAAGGCAAGAACGGAACGGACCGAGGGGTCATTTAAACGGTTTTTGATATCGGTGATCGTCATAAAATGCCTCCGCAAGTCCCTGCCGTTTGGTGTGCGTACCATTTTAGCACAGCGCGGATATAAAAGCAAATAAAAACGCACCGGTTTTTAGTCGGTGCGTACGAAATATCAATAAGAATGATAAGCCTGAGATTCTTCGCTTCGCCCCTGTTTCACAGCGGGCGGCTCAGAATGATAAATTTGATGCTACCGCTCGATTTTGATCTCGACATCTTTGGGCAGGGCAAGACCGGCTTCGACTTCCATGGTCTTGAGCATGGCGGTGCAGACCGGGCAGGCGGTGTGTTTGAGATGCGGGGACACGACCTTATAAATCTCGGTCTCGCAGGGCTTTTTGAACAATTCCGTGAGCGGGTCCATCGGCCCGAGTTCCTTTGCACCCGCCATCACCATCGGGCAGTTGCTTTTTACCTCAAGCTCGATCAGATCGTCGTCGTTGGTGGTTGCGGTGATGTCGGTTTCGAAGCCGCAGATACCGGCCTTTACATGCGATTTTGCCATTTTTAAAACTCCTTATTTCAATGAGATTTCAGTGTGCAATGTGTTGCCTGTGAGCGGGATTAACAAGCCGTCGCCCTCGGGTCTTGCGCCGGAGAGTTTCGGAGTCACTTTATCCGGGGTGCGAACATGCAAGAAAATTGTTTTGAGCGGTGTATGGCCGGGTTTGAGGGTGAAGTCAAAGGTCATAACCGATCCCATACGCTCGAGGGTATAACTGACATCGCCGAAGTCGGTGCGGATATTTTCGATTTTAATATGTTCGTTGTCGGCCATCCATTCACGCGGCAGCATACGGGCGATGTGCAAGATACCGTCTTTTTCGGTGACAAGGCCATCGCGGATATACTGCATAAAGGCGTTCGGAGTAAAAGTGTGCTGGATGTCGCCGGTGATCTTGGTTGCGCCGGGTTCGGGCATGCGCTCCTCGCACCAGGTGAACAGCGGCGTGCCGTGGTTGAGGGTGATCGGTAAGTAAGCGGCGGCTTCGTCGATCTCGCCGCGCGCGATATGTCCTCTGGCGATTTGGTCAAGTGCCATTGCGACCCAGAGACCGCCTTTCATCCAGCCGAGATCGACCGGGACGCCGCCCTCGCTGCGGGTGCGGGTCAGATGGCGCATGGTGCCTTCAGCCAGCGGGTCGAACGGGCTCATCAGGTCGACGCCTTCCATGAACGGCAACACCGCGCCGAACCGGCTGCCCGAGGTCTTGCCCGGAACGGCCGGAATCCAGCGGTAACCGTCTTCCTCGATGGAGCCGCGCTGCATGGCTTCATAAGTGCAGGCCCACAGGTCGTCGAGTTCGGGTTGGAACTCGGAGATGATTTCGGGTTGATTCAGCACTTTTGCGGCATAGATGACGTCTTTGAGGGTTTGGCAGTGCGCGACGCTCGCCATGAAGAAATGGCCGAAATAATCGTCGCCGTCCATCAGGCCGCCGTCGCCCATGCTGCGCGGCAGCATGCCGTAATAGAGCACTTTTTCGCCGTTTTCATCGGTGATTTTGGTTTTGTTCCGGGCGTTTTTGATATACCGGCAGTGGGCTGCCATGCGCTCCATCGGGATTTTGAGGGAACTCTTATCGCCCGTGAGTTCGTAATAACGGATATAAAAACGCATGCGGTACATCTGTGTCCACAGAATGTGGTGACCCCAAACGCGCACATCGTCCCAGCGTCCGTTCGGCTCCTGAAACAGCATCAAGATATCGACCATATCACTGGAGATATCCGAAAAGCCGAACGAAGCCAACAGCTGCGAGGCGATAGTCGGCTCGACGGTATTGGTGGCACGGTACATCTCCGAACCGGCGACACCGGCGGTATAGCCCTCGATGGCGCGCTCGCGCATGACAAATATGTCGGCGAAGCAGGCGTAAAAAGCGTCCTCGACCATTTTGTCAGGCAGTTCGATTTTGCTGATTTTTTCAAAGATCGCGGCCCACTTGGAAAGGCCCCATTCGATCTCGGCGTCCCAATCGCGGTTTGTCCATTCTTCGAGCGCGTCGAAAGTGATTCTGCGCGGGATGACGAGATATAAATCCCGTTTCTCGCCGGGTTTCAGGGTCAGTCCCATGCGCGCCTGCCGGACCTTTTTGGGCTTGATGTCGTCGCCGCCGAGGCAGAAAGCCATCACGCGGTCGGCGCGTTCGTTCATATGGGGCAGAAGCGCATTATAACGCGCGTCATCTTCCATCCAAAGCAGGTTAAAGCAAAAATGTTTGGAAAGGGCGTTGATATCGAGTTCGACCGGGTCTTTGCCGGTGTTTTCTGCGGTAATGCGCATAGCCATGGCATCGCGGCAGGGGGCGGTGAAGGTATGTATCTGAGCGGATTTGCCCGCCAAGGTGCATTCCAATGCGGGATAGCGGTTTTGATAACGGCGGTAGGACGAGGTTTTCATCGGCTCGCCGTTTTCGGTGGCCGAGACATTGATGATCCAATCGATGCGCGGCCAGGCGAATGCGCCGAACGGCACCTGTGACAGGTCGCCGTCCGACCAAGAGAGCGCAATTTGATCGGCGCTGACATCGGCCAGTAGTTTGAACCCGTCAGACGGCAGGCAGACGGTCAGGCGGTGAGGGAACCCGAAGGCATGAGAAAAGTCGATTTGGGTTTTCATAAGTACCTCGTAATGTTGTAGGGAACGGTCTTGACCGTTCCGTTATTTAAGCTGGCTTAACCGAATAAGCGATATAATTTTTTCGGAATGGTCAAGACCATTCCCTACACGGGTTCAGGGACTGACGCAGCGGAAATATAGATTCGACCACCCCGCCCTGCGGGCACCCCAAGGCGTCAAAGCCGCCCTATGGGCGGCATAACGACCCATGCAGAGGGGAATTAAGTGAAGAGTTAAAAAGGAATGTGCCATGCGGCGGGGAAACAGGGTGTTCAGTCGTCATTGCGAGGGGCGTTGCCCCGCGGCAATCCAGACAAAGAGATAATCAGAACACTTTATTTCTGGATTGCTTCGTCGGCGCAGCGATTACGCTGTGCTTCTCCTCGCAAAGACGGTATCCTTCTACAGAGAGAAACTTTTCGACTTTATTGATTATCGGTTGATTATGTAATTGATCGCAGCCCCTGCGAGGGCAAGGCCGGCGGCGCCGACGACCCATCCGGCGGAGGCGGGCGGGTGCTTGCCTTTTGCACCGGGTAAAACGATTTCCTGTGGGATTTCGAGCGAATAGACCACCTTGAAATCGAGACCGCGTTTTCTGGCCTCGTGCCGCATGACGCGCGCCAACCCGTCGCCGCAGCCCGCCGTTTCGGCGATCATTCCGATGCGGAAAGCCGTCGGATCGAGCCGGTTGCCCGCGCCCATGGACGAGATGAAACCGGTTTTGCGTTCGGCGGTCTCTTTGACCAGTGCTAGTTTGGTGGTCACGGTATCAATGGCGTCTATAACAAAATCGGGCCCTTCGTCAAAGAGGAGCCCGAGATTTTCCGGCATAAAAAATTCCTGAATCAGAATCAGCTTTGCGTCCGGGTTGATCGAGAGCAAACGGCGTTTTGCTGCTTCGGTTTTCGGCATCCCGACCGTCTGTTCCGTAGCTAAAATCTGGCGGTTTAGATTTGAGGGATCAACCGTGTCGCCGTCTGCTAAAATCAAAGTGCCGACCCCGCTGCGCAGCAGGGCTTCGGCTGCATACCCTCCGACGCCGCCCAAGCCCACAACCGCAATTTTGCTTTTTGCGAGCTTGTCCGCGTTTTCGGCGCCGATCAGCGCCTGTGTGCGTGAAAGATCCATTTTACCTCGAAAAATACGGCTCCCCGCCATGTCGTAGATGCGGATTTTTGATAACCTGCCTAATTTCTTAAACAGGAGGGACGTCACCGGCCGGTTTTGTGCTTCCAACGTCCGCAAATGCGGGAGGCCTGCATTCCCGCCGGTCGAGGAGGCGTCCGATTACATGAAGTTGTAGGGTTATAAAAACCGCAATTCGCATACATGGCAGGGAGATAACGAACTCGTGAACGAGTTCGTTTGGCAAGAATGTCTCTTACGCGACATTCTTGATGGTTTGATGAATCCCGAAGGAATTCGTTTGGAAAGAATGCCTCTGACGATGCATTCTTTATGCTGCATGGATGGTTCGTTTGGCAAAAATATTTCTGATGAAATATTTTTGAGTGTTGCTTAGGGTTGGATGAGAACTCGGAGAATTCGTTTGGAACATGGATAATTCACTTGGCAAAAATGTCTCTTGCGCGATATTCTTGATGTCGATTAGAGTTTGTGCGCTATTTAGGACTTGGTTAGAACTCGCGCGACAAGAATATCTCTTATACGATATTCCTGATGTAAAATTTATTCTTCGTCTTCGGATTCGTCGTCTTCCGCAAAGGCGGCTTCGAAAGCGGTAGAGACCCGTTCGAATTCCGCATCATCTTCGATGATCTCGAAAATCTCTTCGCCGTCTTCTTCGATGACTCGGACAATGTAGACGTCCTCGTCTTCGTGGTCACAGTTTTCGTCGGTGCAGACGGGCAGCAGCGCCGCATAGTGTTCGCCGTCGACGTCAAGTTCTCTGACGATTTCGAATTCGTATTCGTCGCCCTCCTCATCGGTGAGGGTGACGAAATCGTTGCCGTAATCTTCGCTCATGGTGATGCCTCCATTTATTCGGTGATTTTGATAACGGTGATAGAGCCCGGACGCAGATAGAGAACTTCGGGAAGCGGACCGAGTACACCGGTTTGCGCATGATCGTTATTGTTGTCGGTGACGAAAAAACGTGCTTCGTATTTTTCCGGCAGTCCCGCAGTTTCGAATTTGTATTCGCGCGCGACGCCTTCGTAGTTGGCGATTAAGATGACTTTTTCGGCGTTGGATTTTGCCGCCAGCACCAGAACTCCGTCGGCACCGCCGGTGCATTCGATTTGATTCATACCGGAGACTTCATGAAAAGCCATCAGGGCATAATACGGTTTTTGGGGAACGCCGTGCGGATCAAAACAGGTATCCCAGCCACCGCCGCCGTCGGTTCGATAGAAGTTGGCGATCTGCACTGGCAGGTTTTGAAAAGTGATCATTGCGCCGAGGATATAACTTGCCGCCCGGGCGCTGCGCATCTCTTCAAAAAGGGCTGCGCGGAAATATTCACCATTCGGATCACCGAGTTTCGGCCAGATGTCCTCGAATTCCCAGAAATAATTATATTCGGTACACAGCAGTTCGATGTCGGAAAAACCGTTGTTTTCGAGGCTTTGCGTGATATAGTGTACGCGGTCGCGCAGCTTTTTGAAACTGTCGCCGTAGGCATGGAACGAGAAAAAATCAAATGCATGGGGCGCCTTTTGAAGCGCCGTTAAAAACCCTTCGAAAAAGATTCTTCGGGACGGTTCGTCGACCGCACAGGAGGCGTATCCGCCGAACTTTAGTTCGGGATAACGATTTTTAAGGACGGATGATGCGACGCAGTAGAATTCGTAAAACTGTTCGGGTGTGCCGCTCCACTGGCCGGCCATCGCCATGGCGGATCTTCCGAGATCGGCGTCGGGTTCGTTCCAGATCTCCCAATACCGGATGTCATAGGTGAAACCGTCGGCCCAGCCGTGGTTATAGTGTTCGATAATCCGGCAGCAAATACGCGCCCATTTTTCAAAATCTTTCGGCGGTTGATTGTGAAAACGGAACGGGCCGCCCTCCATGCTGTTCCCGAGCCGGTAGACGATGTCCATGCCCGTGTCCTTGATTGATTTGATATAGTAATCGGTCGGGGCAAAGAAATAGTTTTTCGGATCGTTTTCGTCGGCGTCAAAATTCGGGAAGATGGCGGGGACGTCAACGCAGGCCAGATGGTGGATGAAACTGTCATGCAGGCGGGTATATGAGGGCCGAACTTTTTTAAAATATTTGGCCGTGCGTTCCGTCGGTGCGTTGCAGGTGCCGTTGACCGGCTTGATCGGCCCGATGATCTTGTTGAAGTCAATGACAAAATCGGGTTCTTTGGGACGATATTGATATTGGTTTAATAAGATTTCCATGCTTTACACCAACCTTTCGTGCAGACAGGCGTTTTTATTGCTGTTCGATACCGCCGTAGTAGACGATGTCGATGCTGTTGATTACGACATCTTCGAGCGGCTTGTCGTTGCTGTCGGTTTTGACGACTGCAATTTTGTCGACGGTCTCCATGCCGTAGAAGACAAAACCGAAGACGGTATGTTTATAATCGAGCGCCGGTGTTCCGCCGTACTGACGATAGACGTCAATGACCTGACTGGAAAAACGGGACGGAATCTGTTCCATCTGGGAAATCGTGTCATCAGAGACCGTATCAAGCTGGACGATAAAGAACTGGCTGCTGTTGGTGTTTGCATAACCGATGTTGGCCATCGAGAGTGCGCCGCAGAAATTGCGGGCATCGGCGTTGAATTCATCATTAAAGTCCTGACCCCAAAAGCTGTCGCCGTAATAACCCGTTCCGGAGGGATCGCCGCCCTGAATCATGAAGTCTTCGATGACGCGGTGGAAGATGATGCCGTCATAATAGCCGCTGGTCGCAAGCTCTTTAAAGTTGGTCACTGCGAGCGGCGCGGCGTCCGGGAAAAAGCGGATGCAGAGATCGCCCATAGAGGTGTGCATAACGGCGATTTCTTCGCCGAGTTCGGGCTCGCCGTAGAGAGCGAAGCCGTAGTCGAGGATTTTGCCGTTCGCTTCGGCCGGAAGCGTCACGGTCTCGGTGGCGTAGTCCTTATCCGAGCCGGAAGGCGTGCTGGTGTTTCCGCTGATTGTCACGGTTTTGTCACATCCCATTAAAAAAATAAAGAGAATCAGAGAGAGTGCAAAGAGTTTTTTTGCCATGCTGATTGGTCATCCTTTCTGGGTTTTGCGTTTTTTATAATCTAAGCGCCGAGAATGCGGTTGAGCTGCTCGCGCATGGTCAAAATAAATTCGTCGGTGCGAGGGTACTGCTCGAAAGTCAGTGTGCCGTCGGGATCAATTAGTTTCATTACCGTTTCTTTTCCGACTTTGGCTGCAGTGGCTTCGAGTGCACGCAGGTCGCACAGGGCTTCGTAAAAATGCAGGTAGTGCAGGGACAGAACCGGGCCGTCTTTTCCGGGATAGACCGAGAACGCGTCGCCCGCCGGGAAGATGCTGTCGCCGTCGGTATCGCGCCACGGGTCGAGCGGATGAATTGACAGGTGGGTGTTCCAGAAGTTATACCCCCACTGCAAAAATCCCGCGATGTCGTATTTGAACAACTGGCTTGCGATCACTCGGGTGCGCCGTCCGGGCATCGCAAGGAATCGGTTGCTGACTTTTTCGCCCTGACCGCAGCAGTAGTATACCCACAGATCGGGGACTTGCGCCGAGATGAATGCCTGGGCGTGATTGGTCGCGGCCACCGGTCTTTTCAGCAATCCCTCTTTATAATAATCCAAATTGCTGAGCGCGTCAATGATTTTTTCGGCCGGAACATATTCCCTGATCAGTGCCGCACCGTCTTTAAAATTTTTAATCGAGGTCTCGTTGGGTTCGTCGGAGACGTGGAAAACGCAGTTTTCCCAGTTGCCGGAGTCCTTTAAATAGGCGGTCAAAGCTGCTAAAAACTGATGCAAAAACGATTTGTATTCGGGACCGTGCGCATCGGTTTCCCAACCGAAGATGCGGCGCGGTTTCCCGTCGGTTTGTGCGATAATTTTCGGCGCGCTTTTGGCGCCCCACTGGGTGAACAGATGGGAGATTTCGATATACTCCATGCCGGCACGCTTGGCGGTCTCAATCCAGCGGGTGAGCAGCGTGAAATCAAATTCGTATTTACCGTCAGACAGTTTGACTCCGACCAGTTGAACGGTCGGGCGCTCGGTGCCGATACGGGTATCGAGGGGAGGCGTGAAAACCGGCGTCAGAATCATATTCTGCCCGTGATCGGCGGCGGTTTTCATGTATTTTTCAATCAGCTTCCAATGCTTTTCGGAAAAGACGGGAACATCATAATACTGTGCGATGCAGTCGGAATGGAACCACTGGGTGTTGATCAGTTTTTGCTTGGGCAATTCAAAAGAAATTACATCAAGATCGAACTGAATGACGGTCAGTTCGCCGTGTTCGCTGTCGCCGAATGCAAACATCAGCTTGTGCGTACCGGGTTCGGGGCGAAATTTTGTTAGGTCAACGCTGACCAGCAGCGAGCGCCACTCCTGATTGACCGCTGCGAGTTCACCGCCTTTTTCAAACGGGATCAATGCGTCGGGTAAAAGTCCCGGTGAACGGGTGATATAGTCGCCGTCGTCGACATTGGGATAGCAGGGAAGTTTGACGGGAACGAGCGCCACCTGATACAGCGTCACCGCTTCCGCGAGATCTCCTGCGACACCGACGTTATAATAGCCGCGCATCTCGGTATAGTTTTGTAGCGTATAGGCGATTTGGAAGGAGAATTTTTCTCCGTAACAAGCCGAAAATCGCTCAAAGCCGCCTTTGGGTTCGGCGTTGGGCAGGATTTTTTCAAGCGATGAGCAGGTTTTCAATAAGATCGGCATGGTGATGACCTTTCTCATTTGTAGGGAACGGTCTTGACCGTTCCGGGTGTCAGTTACAAATTTATAATCAAATCGTCAATGGTTTTTCAGATTGTAAAAACACGCCGAAAATACGGAACGGTCAAGACCGTTCCCTACTTATTCGCCTTCTTCATTCGCGCCGCAGCACTTTTTATATTTTTTGCCGCTGCCGCAGGGGCAGGGGTCGTTGCGGCCGATTTTTTTTCCTTTATTGACGACGGTTGTGACCGCCTTCTTCTCTTTAGGCATTTTTTCGCCGTGAAAAGCCTCGGAGGGCTTGGCGATCTGGGTGCGCTGCATCGGAGCCGCCGGACGCGGCATGACGGTCAGAATCGCACGGACCGTGTCTTCGCGGATCAGTGAGACCATTGCGTCGAACATCTCAAAGCCCTCGACACGGTATTCGACAACCGGGTCGCGCTGGCTGTAGGAACGCATATAGATGCCCTGCTTGAGATCGTCCATCGCATCGATGTGATCCATCCACTGGCGGTCGACGTTGCGCAACAACAGGATACGTTCGACTTCGCGCATGTTCTCGCCGAATATCTTTTCGCGCTTGGCGTATTCCTCGTCGGCGCGTTTTTGCAGAAGGTCGGTAAAGCCCTGTTTGCCCATCTTGGAGAGGTCCTGCGGGGTCAGGTCTTTGAAATCATTGTCGGAGCACAGCCATCCGCGGAAATGGTCACGCAGGCCGTCGATATTCCAGTCGGCACTGTCGTCTCCGGAGATGAAAGTGGCAACGCCGCTCTCGATGCACTCGGCAATCATATTCTCAATCACCGGTTTCAGATCGTCTCCGTTCAGAACGCTCCTGCGCTGACCGTAGATGATTTCGCGCTGGCGGTTCATGACGTCGTCGAACTGCAGAACGCTCTTACGGGTCTCGAAGTTGCGTTCCTCAACGCGCTTTTGGCTGCTTTCGATCAGGCGGGAGAACATACCGGCTTCGATCGGCTGATCCTCGGGGATTTTGAGCGTTTCCATCATATTGGTAAGCCGTTCGCCGCCGAACAGACGCATCAGATCATCGTCGAGAGACAGGAAGAAGCGGCTTTCGCCGGGGTCGCCCTGACGACCCGAACGGCCGCGCAGCTGGTTGTCAATACGCCTGGATTCGTGGCGCTCGGTGCCGATGATGAACAATCCGCCCGCAGAGATAACCTCCTGCGCCGCGTCGGCGATCTCGGCTTTGTGTTTTTCGAGGAAACCGACATATTTTTCGCGCGCGGCGAGAATTTCGGCGTCGTCGGTCTGGGAGCGGCTGATGGCGTTGACGATCATCTCGTCTTCAAAGCCCTCTTTGGCCATATCGTTGCGGGCCATGTATTCGGCGTTACCGCCGAGGATTATGTCCGTGCCACGTCCTGCCATATTGGTTGCGATCGTGACCGCGCCTTTTTTACCGGCCTGTGCGACGATCATCGCCTCGCGTTCGTGGTGTTTGGCGTTCAAAACCTCGTGCTTGACACCGCGGCGCTTGAGCATACCCGAGATGATCTCGGATTTTTCGATCGACACCGTACCGACCAGCACCGGCTGTTCTTTTTCGTGGCATTCGATGACCTGTTCGACAATGGCCTCGTATTTGGCTTTCTGAGTTTTGTATAGTACATCGTCATGATCTTGGCGGATCATGGGTTTATTGGTCGGGATCTCGATGACGTCGAGTGCGTAAATATCGCGGAATTCCTGCTCTTCGGTCAGCGCCGTACCGGTCATGCCTGAGAGTTTATTGTAAAGGCGGAAGAAGTTCTGGAAAGTGATGGTCGCCAGCGTCTTGGATTCATTGGCCACCTTGACGTTTTCCTTGGCCTCAATAGCCTGGTGCAGACCGTCGTTGTAGCGGCGTCCGTACATCAGACGGCCCGTGAACTCGTCGACGATGATGACTTCGTTGTCTTTGACGATATAGTCGATGTCGCGCTGCATGATGCCTCGCGCGCGGATGGCCTGATTGATATAATGAGACAGAGAACTGTTTTCGGGGTCGGAGAGGTTTTCGATATTAAACGTCTGTTCCGCTTTGGCGATGCCGTTGGCGGTCAGCGTGGCGCTTTTGTGTTTTTCATCGACAACGAAATCGGCGTTGGCGAATTCCTCGGTGTCTTCAATATCCTGCTTTTCGTCGATTTCCTTGATCTTGACCACGCGCAGGCGCTTGGCGAAGTTGTCGGCCAGCGTGTACATCTCGTTGGCTTCCTCAGCCTGACCCGAGATAATCAGTGGCGTTCTGGCTTCGTCGATCAAAATCGAGTCGACCTCGTCGACCACGGCGAAGTTATGGCCGCGTTGAACCATTTGGGCTTTTTGAACGACCATGTTGTCGCGCAGATAGTCGAAGCCGAACTCGTTGTTGGTGCCGTAGGTGATGTCGGCGGCATAGGCTTTTTTGCGCTGGTCGTTGGGTACGTCGTGCAGAATCAGTCCCACGGACATACCGAGATAGTTATACAGACGGCCCATCCATTCGCCCTGAAATTTGGCCAGATAGTCGTTGACGGTGACGATGTGGACACCCTTGCCGGATAATGCGTTCAGATAGGCCGGCATGGTCGCGGTCAGGGTTTTGCCCTCACCGGTTTTCATCTCGGCGATACGGCCCTGATGAAGCACGATGCCGCCGATGACCTGTACCGGGAACGGTTTTTGCCCCAGTACCCGCACGCTCGCTTCGCGGCAGGCCGCAAACGCGTCGGGCAGGATGTCGTCGAGGGTATCACCGAGTTCAAGGCGTCCGCGCAGGCGTTCTGTGGTGCCGCGCAGCTCCTCCTCGGACATATTTTTATATTTTTCCTCCAGCGCAAAGACCTGATCCGCGATCGGCTGAACCCGTTTCAACTCGCGCTGGCTGTGTGTGCCGAAGATTTTTTCAGCAAGTCCCATTTTATAATCTCCATTCCCATGCCGCAGGCGCGGCAAAAACGATGAAAAATTTGTTTTCGCAACGGTAAAAACAGCTGTGTTCCACAGCCTTTTGCATTATAGCACAACCGAATCAAAAAATAAAGTCGCCGGCGAGTCGCCGGTGACAAACGCGTCGAAGAATCTGCTCCACATAAGCGTGATAGCGCGCGCTGCCAACCTTGGTACAAATCCCACGGGAAACGATCTCGCGCGGACACCCGAAAATTCCCCTCTTTGGAGGGGTGGCATGAACGTCCGCAGGATGTTCATGACGGGGTGGTCACAAACTTGAACCTGTTATCCTGCCGAGGTTGCAATTGTGCGGGCGGAATGGTAAAATAAGTTCGAACTTTTTAAGGGGGGGATCGGCCTTGATTCTTGTCGTCGACGGAAACAGCATTATCAACAGGGCTTTTTACGGCATCAAGCTGCTCACGACCAAGGACGGCCGGTTTACCAACGCCGTCTACGGCTTTTTGAATATGCTCGACGCCATCCGCGAACAGGTCAAGCCCGACGGCATCGCGGTCGCGTTCGACATGCGCGGCAAGACCTTCCGCCACGAGATGTACGAGCCCTATAAAGCCGGACGAAAAGGCATGCCCGAAGAACTTGCCGCGCAGCTGCCTGTGACCAAAGAGGTATTGGCGGCACTCGGCTGCGAAATCGTGACTTGCCCGGGTTTCGAAGCCGACGATATTTTAGGCGCGTATGCTGCCGCCTGCGAACAGGCCGGTGAACCGTGCGTGATCGCGACCGGCGACCGCGACAGTTTACAGCTGGTGCGTCCCAATGTGTCTGTCAGGATCGCCAAGACCACAATGGGTGCGGCGGACTCGGTATTATATGATGAGCAAAAAATCCAAGAGGAATACGGCGTGCCGCCCAAAGCGCTGATCGATGTCAAGGCGCTGGCGGGTGACAGCTCCGACAATATCCCGGGCGTCGCCGGCGTCGGTCCCAAAACCGCCTGCGACCTGATCGCGAAATTCGGTTCGCTGGACGGGGTCTATGAACTCCTCGAAAGCCCCGACATCAAGGACGGCGTACGCAAAAAGCTGACCGAGAGCCGCGAAAACGCCTATATTTCAAAAAAACTGGGCACCATCGTGACCGATCTGCCGCTGAAGATCAATCTGGATGAGCTGAAAGCCCGAAAACGTGATGATACGAAACTGCATGCGCTGTTTGTCGAGTTGGAATTTTTCAAACTGCTGAAAAAATACGGGCTGGAGAACGTGGCCGCCGAAACGCCGGCTGCGGTGAAAACAACCGTTGAAGTGAAACGCGACAGCCGGGATATTTATGATCTTAAAGATTATCACAAACAACATTTGGACGAGGTTTTGCCCGAAAATATCTTCGATCCGATGCTGGCGGCCTATCTGATCAACCCGCTGGCCTCAAATTATGCCCTCGACCGCCTGCTGACCGAATACGGCTGCGGAGAGGATGGGTTTGATCTGCTGTGTCAAGTGCTGTCCGACAAGGTGGATGACATGGGTATGACGCCGCTGCTGCGCAATATCGAACAGCCGCTGGCGGTGGTTCTCGGCGATATGGAAATCGCGGGGATCCGGGTCGAAAAAGAGGGGCTTGAGCGGTACGGCGCGGAGATGACACAAAAAGCCGAAACCGTGAAGCAGGAGATTTACGAGCTGGCGGGTGAGGAATTCAACATCGGCTCGCCCAAGCAGTTATCCTATATCTTATTTGAAAAACTGGGGCTGCCGACCGCCCGCAAGACCAAGAGCGGCTACAGCACCGACGCCGACGTATTGGCCAATTTAGCGCCGGAAAATCCCATCGTCGAAAAGGTATTATTGTACCGCCAATACACCAAACTGATCTCGACTTACTGCGAGGGGCTGGCCAAGGAGATCGCGGAGGACGGACGGATTCACACGACTTTTATTCAGACCGAGACCCGCACCGGACGCATCAGCAGCGCGGAACCGAACTTGCAGAATATCCCCGTGCGGACCGAACTCGGGCGGCAGCTGCGCGAATTTTTTGTCGCAGAGCCGGGGTATGTGCTGCTTGACGCCGACTACTCTCAGATCGAACTGCGCGTGTTGGCGGCGGTGGCGGGCGACGAGAACATGAAAGCCGCGTTTGCAAGCGGGTTGGACATTCACACCAAGACGGCTTCGGAAGTTTTCGGGTTACCGGAAGTGATGATCAATTCCACGCTGCGCAGCCGCGCCAAGGCCGTCAATTTCGGCATTGTGTACGGAATCGGCGCCTACTCGCTGTCGCGTGACATCGGGGTCACGGTGGCCGAAGCCGACCGATACATCAAGAATTATCTGGCCGCATACCCGGCCATTGCCGAGTTTTTAACCGACACGGTCGAACAGGCCAAAAAGGACGGATTCGTCTCGACCTATTTCGGACGGCGCAGACCGCTGCCGGAACTCGGTTCGTCCAATATGAATATCCGCAATTTCGGCGAGCGGGCAGCCAAGAACACAGCCATTCAGGGAACCGCCGCCGACATCATCAAAATTGCGATGATTCGGGTGGCAAAACGCTTAAAGGACGAGGGATTAAAAGCACGGTTGATTTTACAGATTCACGACGAACTGATTGTCGAAGCGCCGACGGATGAGGCGGATTTTGCCGCCGTGATTTTAAAAGAGGAGATGGAGCGCGCCGCAGAACTCGGCGTTTCGTTGGCCGCCGACGTCTCAAGCGGACAAAACTGGCTGCAAGCGAAAAATTGATTTTAACAGAGGTATTAGTATGAATGTTTTATTTGTCTGCACGGGCAACACCTGCCGCAGTCCGATGGCGGAGGCTTTTGCGCAGGAATATGCGAAAAAACACGGTCTTGACGTGATGTGCAAAAGCGCGGGACTGGCTGCGTTTGAAAGCGATACGGTCAGCGATAATGCCGTCGCGGTGCTGGCTGCCGAGAGGTTAAACGCCGTCACCACCCAGCCGATTCGCTTCACAAGAGAACTGGGCGCGTGGGCCGACGCGATCTATGTGATGAGTGAACAGCACCTCGATTTTATCAAGATGCGGTTTTCGGAATTTGCAGGTAAGACCAAACTGCTGGGCGACGGGATTCCCGACCCCTACGGCAAGGATTTGGACGCCTATTCCGAGTGTTACCGGCAGCTGAAGACCCATATCAAGAGGATTTTTGATGAACTCGGACATTGAGGTCAAAACGCTTGCGCCGGAATTTTATCAGGCGGTTTACGAGTTGGAAAACGCGGTTTTTTCGTCACCTCGTTCTTTATCAATGATTAAAGAGGACGCAGAGAATCCGCGCGCGGTGTTTTTAGCGGGGTTTTGTGACGGCGCATTTGCCGGATACGGCGCATTTGGGTATGTTTTGGACGAGGGGTATATCGGCAATATCGCGGTGTGTCCGGCGTTTCGGCGGCGCGGCGTCGCCTCGGCGATTTTGGACGAATTCGACCGAAAGGCTAAAGTACTTGGGCTGCGGTTTTTATCGCTTGAAGTGCGTGCCAGAAACAGCGCGGCTATTTCATTATACGAAAAGCACGGATATGTAAAAATGGGTCTGCGCAAGGGGTTTTATGTCAAACCCGACGACGACGGGCTGATTTATACGAAGGAGTATCCGGGGCAGTAATGGCAGAAAAGCCGTAAACCATAATCAGTCCGAGATTCTTCGCTGCACTCAGAATGACAGAGCCGCTTGCGCTCGGAATGACAAACTACAGTGACGGAAAGATGGTACATCAATGAGGATATTGGCGATTGAGAGCTCCTGTGATGAGACCGCCGCCGCGGTCGTGGAAAACGGCCGGACGGTGCTTTCTTCGCTTGTCAACTCGCAGGTCGCGGAACACGCGCAATACGGCGGCGTCGTGCCCGAGATCGCCTCGCGCAGACACGTCGAAAATATCGGCGGGTTGGTGAGAGGCGCCCTGGAAAAAGCAAATATGACACTCGCGGAGGTCGACGCGGTGGCGGTGACCTGCTGCCCGGGGTTGATCGGTGCGCTGCTCGTCGGCGTCAATTTCGCCAAGGGACTGGCATTTTCCGCGGGAAAACCGTTGATCGGCGTGCATCACATCCGCGGACATGTGGCAGCAAACTATATCGCATATCCCGAACTCAAACCGCCGTTTTTTGCCCTGATCGTCTCCGGCGGGCACACGGTCATCGCAAGAGTAAAAGATTATACGAAATTCGAGATTGTCGGAACGACCCGCGACGATGCGGCGGGAGAGGCGTTTGACAAAGCTGCGCGGGTGTTGGGGTTTCCGTATCCGGGCGGGATTTATATCGACAGGGCGGCAAAGACAGGCAACCCGCATGCTTATAAACTGCCGATGCCGATGATTGATGGGCATCCGTATGATTTTTCATTTTCGGGTTTGAAAACCGCTGTGATCAATCTGGCGCACAACGCGGAGCAAAAGGGCGAATCCCTGAACCCGGACGACCTTGCTGCGAGTTTTCAGCACACCGCCGTGACGATGTTATGCGACCGGTTTTTCGCGGCAGCCGAACAATACGGAGAGAAAAAGTTGGTGCTTGCGGGCGGTGTCGCGGCTAATTCGGGGCTGAGAAGCGAACTGCAAAAACACGCTTCGGCTGGCGGATATGAGCTGTTTATTCCGCCGCTTTCGCTGTGCGGCGACAATGCGGCGATGATCGGCGCACAGGCCTACTATGAGTTTTTGGCGGGCAATATCGCCGACAACACCCTGAACGGAACGGCGTATATGTCGATTGATTATGAAAGTGGGTCGAAACAATGGAAAACATCGTTGTGATCGGAGCAATGGCGGGTGAGATCAAGCCGCTGATCGAACTGCTCGGCGCGAGAAAAACGCGCAACGGCGACTGGAGCAAGGGGAACATTAAAATCTGCCACTCCGGGGTCGCCAAGGTGAACGCGGCGATTACGGCACAGCGGGCGATTGATACTTATAAACCGAAGTTTATTTTGAATATCGGCATCAGCGGCGCACTGGACCCGTCGCTTAAAATCGGAGAAATCGTGGTCTGCGGGGCTTTTTCGTATCACGATGTTGCACCCGACGAGATTTTCGCCAACCACCCAACCCTTGGCGGCGAGCGCAAAGCCGATGAAAAACTGGCCGAAAAGGCCCTTGCCGCCTGTAAAACGCTGGGATTTTTATACCGAACAGGCAAGGCGGTCAGCGGCGACCAGATTATCTTTGACGCAAATCACGCGAAAAAATTGTTTGAAAAGGGCGGCACGGTCGTCGATATGGAGAGCGGTGCGCTGTCGCATACCTGCCTCGTCAATCAGGTGCCGTTCTGCGCGGTGCGGGCGGTGTCGGATTTCGCCGACGAAAACGCCCTGTCAGAAATGGAGCGGCAGGAACATATTTTAGCGGTGAAACTGGCGCGGGTTGCGATGGAGATGCTGTATGAAAGCCGTATTACGATAAAATAATTCGTATCAATTCATATAAAGAGGAAGATGAAAGGGTAAAAATGATAAAACTGATCGGTGTGAATGAAGATAATTGGATTGAAATCGTAAAATTGAGCGTTACGGATAAACAAAAGAACTTCCTTGACAGTCCGATCGGAATTATTGCGCGGGGATATGTATATAGAAATCAGAATGCAAGAGTTCTGGGAATCGCAGAGAACGGTCAAATCATAGGGGTCGCTTTGGTAAAGGATTTGGATGAAGAACCTGCTTGCTATGATCTTCAGCAATTTATGATTGATCAATGTTTTCAGAATAAAGGATACGGAACCGAGGCGCTTCAACAGCTCTTGATCATGCTTGGCAAAGAAAGGAAATATCAATGCGTTGAGGTTTGCGTCAATAAAACGGATATTTCTGCGCTTCGTATGTATGAGAAGGTGGGATTTCAAGACACAGGATATATTGATGATAATTGTCCGGATTGCCTGAACCTGATGTATTATTTCGATTGATTAAGCGGTAAAACCGGCGGAAATCGCATGGATTTACTACGGGCATAGCGTACAGAACAAAGAAAAATTAGATTTTATCCGGTCTTTCGATCTGATCACTGCCGGGTGCCGATTTCCTTCGCTGCAAGTGTTCGATCAGCATATTGACGCCGACACCCGCAGAAACCACCAGTCCCCCGAAAAAAGTCATCCAAGAGTAGCCTTGTTTTGTGATTAAATCCAGAACGATTCCCGCAAAGACCTGTCCGATGAACGCCAGCAGCGTCAGTCGGAACGAAGGGATTTTCGGCACAATGATGTTGAAAACAAGCACGATGATCACGCCGAATATGCCGCCGAGATAAATCCACCAGTGGGAGGATAAGGTAAAACCGTTAAAAACGGCATCACTTCTACCCAGCAAAAAGAGTGCGGCCACGGTGACGGGAAGCCCGACGATATGGTTGATATAAGAACCTCTCAGGGCGCCGGTGTGTTGTGCCAACCCGCCGTTGACCGTGCGTGACAGCACAACGGTGACGCCTCCGAAAAATGAAAAAGCGACCGCGTACAGCGCATTTACGGCGCTCTGATTCAACATCATGAAAATCCCCACGGCGGCAAAGGCGAGTCCGATCAGCGTCGATTTTTTAAAAGGGTATTTTCGCATGCCGAACAGACCGAAATTGTCGATGAGCAGCGAAGTGACGGTTTGTCCCAAAAGTCCCAATGCGACGATGCCCGTCAAACTGATTTTGCCGTAGGCAAAGTTATAAAAAGCGGTCGTCAATACGCCGATTGCACCGCCGGTATAAAGCCACCAGGTGATTTTTTGGGGGAATGCGATAGGTTGGCGCTTGACAATCAAAAGCAGAAAAGCAAAGGCACTGCCGATAATATGGATGATGACAGCCGCGCCGAATACCCCGTATTGAGTTGTTAAACCGCCGTTGACCGCAACCATCACGGCGACGATCATGCCGGTCAGCAGTGACAACAGATCAAACATAACGTCACCTCCTGCAATTTGTTGACAGCGGGGAATTGACCCGCCGCGCACAGAATTTTTATTTCAAACAGGAACGGTATTATTGATAAGCGTCCGCGAGGCGGCAGAAGTCGGCGACCGAGAGCTGCTCGGCGCGCATGCGGGGATCAATATCGGCTGCTGCCAACACGGCGGCGGCTTTTTCTTTGCCCGAAAGCACCGACAGGGAATTATGCAGCGTCTTGCGGCGCTGATTGAATGCCGCGCGCACTACTTTGAAAAAGGTGCTTTCGTCAGCGGCTTTCACGGGCGGCTCGTCGTAGATATTCAATCGGATGACCTGACAATCGACGTTCGGGGCGGGCAGAAAACTGCCGCGCGAGACGTCGAATAAAATCTCGGGCTTGGAGCGGTAATGCACCGTCACGCTGACGGCGCCGCATTCGCGGCTCGGCGGCACCGCGCACAGGCGAACGGCCAGTTCTTTTTGCAGCAGCACCGTGATGCCTTTGAATTTTGCGCCGCTCTCCAAAAACCGCATGATGAGTTCGGTGGAGATATAAAACGGCAGATTGGCGCAAACCACAACGGGCATGTCGCCGAAATGTTCTTTGATAAATGCGGGCAGGTCGAGTTTGAGTGCGTCCGAAAAGACAATTTCGACGTTTTCAAGATCGCCGATCGTCTCGGCCAGCACCGGTGAAAGCCGCTTATCGAGCTCGACCGCGACGACCTTTTTTGCGCGTTTAGCCAGTTCGTTCGTCAGCATGCCCGCTCCCGGCCCGACTTCAAGTACGCCGATGCCGTCACAGCCGCTGCCTGCCGCCATTTTTGGCGGGACCGACGGATTGATTAAAAAGTTTTGTCCGATCGACTTGGTGAACGAAAAGCCGTGCTTTTTCAGGATTTCGTTGGCTCGGGAAGCGGTGAGTTCCATGAGATACCGTCCTTTTTTAAAAAATTAAGCGGTTTGACAAGAAGGGAATGTTTCAAAACGTTTATCTCTATAAGCAACGCTTGACAGATTTTAGGGCGGAATGTTATAATAGCGGAGATTTGGGCGGCATATAAATAGAACCGACGCCGTCTTTTCACAACGTTTGAAAGGGTGATTTTGTGAGACGCGATAAGCACAATTATTATCTGGATATCGCGCAGACTGTCCTCGAGCGGTCAACTTGTCTGCGCCGCCGCTTCGGAGCCGTCATCGTTAAAAACGATGAGATTGTCTCGACCGGTTATAACGGCGCGCCGCGCGGCCGTGCCAACTGTACGGATCTGGGTTACTGCGTCCGCAAAAAAATGAATATTCCGCGCGGGGAGAATTATGAGATCTGCCGCTCGGTTCACGCCGAGGCCAATGCCATCATCTCAGCGCCGCGCTACGAGACCATCAATGCTACGCTTTATCTGGTTTGTCAGGATGCCGAAACCGGTGACCTTGTGGCCGGGACGATGTCGTGTACAATGTGCAAGCGGCTGATCATCAACGCCGGGATCAAGACGGTCATTATCCGCAATACGCCCGAGGAATATACGATCGTCGATGTTCAGCGGGACTGGGTGGCCGATGACGAGACCCTGAAAGGGATTTTTAATTATTAATATGACAGATGTGACCTATTCTGAAGCGGCGATGTCCGATCTCCACGCGCTTGCGGCAATGCGCATTCGGATGATTGAGGAGGAGCATCCGCTTCCCGACGGGCAGAAGCGTTTGATCTCCGAAAATACGAAACAGTTTCTTTTTGATGAGATTTCCAAAGATACGGCCGTCGTCTGGACGGCTGTTTTTTCTGAGCAGCTGATCGGCATGGGAACTGTTAATTTCTTTTCGCTGCCGCCCAACGACTGGTGCCTGAACGGAAAAACCGCTTACATCGGGAATCTGTATGTGCTGCCGGAATTTCGCAGAAAAGGGATTGCTTCCGAACTGCTTTCCCGTTTAAACGAGGAAGCAAAAAAGCGGGAATGCCAGCGAATTTTACTGCATACCACCGAGGCAGGCAGGCCGCTTTATGAAAAATTCGGGTTCGAGGCCTCACCTTCGGCGATGGCGCTCTATCCGTTCGGTATCAAGCCGGAGAGTTGATCTCCGGCATTATTTTTCCGATTTGCTCTTTTGGGCGCGGTAGCAGATATCAGCGAGCAGGCGGTCGGGGGAGATGCGCGCGCCGATACGGGCGAACTTGATAAGAAATCCGGGATTGATGGGGGATTTTCCCCGCTCGATCCCCTTGATTGCGGTGCGTGCGATTGCCTGGGCGCTCTTGCCTCTGATGCCGAAGGATACGCCGGCGACTTCATTGAATTCCGTATCGAAGGGACCGGGGCATAACGCCAGTACCCGCACTTTGCTGCCCGACTTGCGCAGTTCGGCATCAACCGATTGGGAGAGCTTGAGCACATAGCCCTTGGTCGCGTAATAAGTCGCCATCAACGGGCCGATCATGTAGGCCGCGACACTGGCGACATTTAATATCGTGCCGGAATTTTTAGCGGTCATCTTGGTCAAAAACAGTTTCATCAACGTGTGCAGCGCCTTGCAGTTCAGGTCGACCATTGCAAGTTCGCGGTCGAGTTCGGTCTCGGTGAATTCACCGAACAGTCCGAAGCCCGCGTTGTTGATAAGCAAATCGATATTTTCATCGGCGACTGCATCAAACAGCGCCTTGCAGCCCTCGAATGTACCCAGGTCGGCGGGAATGACACGTGATTCGCCCGGCAGGATTTTAGCCAATTCTTCGAGTCGATCCACTCTGCGGGCAACTAAAATCGTGCGCCAGCCCTTGTCTGAGAGTTGTTTTGCAAGTTCGGAGCCGAGACCCGAGCTTGCGCCTGTAATAAGTGCGGTTTTCATGGAATTTGTACGTCCTTTCCAAAAGGGTGGTTATGTGAATAGATTGTTTCACTCATCTCAATAGGAGGGGGATTTGCGGGCGGCCATATGGGGCTGAACCTACGGTTGCGATAGAGGCGATTACGGTATCCTTTCCGGTTAGTTAACAGTTGGCAGTTAAGAGTGAGCAGTGACAGCACAGTTAACTTCTCTTTTTAAACATAAAAAATCCGGAAATTTCACTTTGCATTGTTAACTGTCAACTGGTTGCTTAGTTGTTAACCCTTTAATAAGGAATATCACCGTACACTTTTAACTGTGAACTGCTAACTTGGTTTGTTTTTGTCCATACCTCGCGGCGGCGACGGCGGCGTAATCGCCGACCGATTCGCCCAGACCCGCATAGACGATGCGGCAGACTGCGGCGGCGAACGGAAGCGCTTCACGTGCGATAACTCGTTCGGCAATCTGGGCAAAACGGGGCTCGCGGCCGTAGATGGAGCCGATGACAATGAGCTCGGGATTGATGATGTCGATGATATTCGAAAGGCCGATGCCCAGTTTCTCGCCGCATTCTTCGATGACAGAGAGGGCGAATTCATCACCCGCATCGGCGGCGTCGCTGACGGATTTGGCCGTGATTTCGGTATTTTTTAACAGTGTTGTTTTACCGGTTTTCAGATAAGCGGGCATGCGTTCCTGTGCAAGCCGCGCAATGCCGCCGCCCGAGCAATACCCCTCGAACGAGCCGCGCTTACCGTAACCCACCGGACCGTCGTCGGCGATGCGCATATGTCCGACTTCGCCGCCCATATCGTTGGTGCCGCTGTAGAGCTTTCCGTCAAGGATCAATCCGCTGCCCATGCCGGTACCGAACGTCAGAAACACGACGTTTTGATAGCCCTTTCCCGCACCCCAGAGCCATTCGGCAAGGGCACAGGCGTTGGCGTCGTTTTGCAGGAAAGCAGGCGCGTCGACCGCGTTTTGAAGCGGGGTAACGATGTCGATATTAGTCCAATTGGGCAAGTTCGGCGGACAGAGGATAAGTCCTTTTTTGCTGTCCAGGGGACCGCCGCAGCTGATGCCGACCGCGTCGATGGTTTGCCCTTCGGACAGCTCCTTGGCGTATTTGACCAGCAGGGCGATGGTCTCTTCGGGCGTCGGCAGGGTGGCGAATTTGATTTTTTTGACGATCTCGGGAGGGTTTCCGTCCCGCCAGAGGGAGACCGCGCATTTGGTGCCGCCGATATCGACGGAGATATATTGTTTCATAATAAATGAACTTCTTTCTGCGACGTTTTTTACTTTATCAGGCCGGGATTATTTGATTTTGTGCCGAATTTAATTCGGAAAATCTTTAACCACGCGGGTTTATGTCAACTCGGCGGGATCATGAGGGCGTTCCCTCAGGTCATCCCGCCCTACAGGACTGTGTCAATCAGGGTCGGTTTTGAAAACGGAACGGTCAAGACCGTTCCCTACAGGTTTTAGGGTGTGGTGTAGATGAGTTCGAGGTTGCCGGTCAGGGTCAGTTTGACAGTATTGACCGGGATGAATGCGCCGTCGCCTTTTTTAACGGCTTGTCCGTTGATTTCACCGGTTCCGCCCAAAATTGTGATCAGTCCCCAGGTTTTTTTGCAGGGGATCTCGCCGCTGCCGTGATAATGAGTAGAAGTGAAATAGTCGCACCGGGCCAATACCGTGCGTTCGAGCGTTCCGATTTTACGCGTTTTACCGCGTGGTTTTCCGCTGGGTCTTGACGGGGAGAGATCGGACGCCTCAGCGGCTTTTTGAATGTGCAGTTCGCGGGGCTTGCCGTCGGGGCCGGGACGGTTATAATCAAAAATGCGGTAGGTGAGGTTGCTGGACTGCTGGATTTCGCAGATCAGCAGTCCGGCGCCGATGGCGTGGATGGTGCCTGCGGGGATGAAAAAGACGTCGCCCCTTTTGCATTCAACTTTATTGAGCAGATTGCAGACGGTACCGTCTGCAATGCTGTCGGAAAATTCTTTTGGGGTTACATGGTTCTTAAAGCCGTAATAGATGAAAGCGCCGGGTGCGGCGTCCATGACGTACCACATCTCGGTCTTACCGCGTCCGTTTTCGTGCGCGGCGGCATATTTATCGTCGGGGTGCACCTGGATTGAGAGGTCACGCGCGGCGTCAATGAATTTGACCAGCAGCGGAAAATCTCCGTTGTACTCGCCGCACAGTTCCGGATGCGCGCTTAAAATATCACCGAGCGGTTTGCCGTCGAATTCTCCGCCCGCAGCGGTCGATTGTCCCGCCGGATGTGCCGAGACCACCCATGCTTCGGCAATGCGGGGAAAATTTTTGTCGTATCCGAATTCCGTGACGAGCCGGGTTCCGCCCCAGATGATGTCTTTTAACGCGGGTTTTAGCAATATCAAGTCCAAAATGACACACCTCCGATTTTGATCGAATCTATTTTACCACACAGATGCGGGAAATACAAAGGTTGAATTTCCTGTTTCTGAGAGGTATAATGTCTTTGTGTCAGTTAAGATGCAAATGTGTCGAATAACGGCATGGGAGGGAATAGATAAAATGGCAGCGATAAAGAGAACCGTCAGGAGAAATCCGAGACGGTCAAAAGCAAAAAAGGCGCAGATTTCGAATGTGATGTTGGCAATATTTGCCTTGGTGCTGGTTGTTGCGGCGGGTGGGACGCTGTGGTATGTCCTGGATAACCGGCAGACGTTGGATGGCGCTTTTACCAATCAGGCCAGCTGTACCGTCGGAGACGTATCTGCGATAAAGACCGTCGAAAAACAGCGGTATTATACAATTGAAACGCAAGAACCCGAGGAAGCTGAACAAGCAATCTCTGAAGTGTATGATACGAATATTCGAGAATTTCAAACACGGCTTCAAAATCTGTTGAACACAAAAACGCTCAATCGGGATGATCCCGCAAAACTGACCATCGGCTTCAGCTTTGAGACGTTTGAACAATACACAACTTATACGATACATACCGAAGAATATATTTCTGCGGGAAATCCGGAAAACAAAACCGCTGATTACCGGATAATCTTTGACGGGGATACCCGGCTGAGCGCAGCAGACTTGTTTAAAAGCGGCGTGGATTATACCGCAAAACTATCCGATCTGGTCGGTGAGAGCCTTTCAGATCTTGACGGAAAACTTGCATTGACCGATGAGGGGTTGGAGGTATGTTCCGAAAATACCGCCGTAATTGACTATACCGCTCTGTATCATTTGATGGCCATTACTTTGCCTGAAAAATACAAACCCGTTGAGCCGACGCCCATTGATCCGAAAGTCGAAAAAGTGGTTGCCCTGACGTTTGATGACGGGCCCTATTCTGCAGTAACCGATAAATTACTCGATCTGCTGGATCAGTACAACGCCAAGGCGACTTTCTTTGTGGTCGGCTATAATGTGGACTATTATCCCGACACCGTTCGCGATATCGTTAACCGCGGGCATTGCATCGGGGTGCACTCGACAGAACATAAAACACTGACCAAAATGACGGATGAGGAAATTAAAAAAGACATTTTCGGCATGCAGGATAAAATCGAGAAGATCTGCGGCGTGCGGCCCAATCTTCTTCGCCCGGTCGGAGGCCATATCACCCAACACATTGCGGATATGCTGAATATGCCGGTTATTCTCTGGGACTGCGATCCGTGCGACTGGAAATACCGGGATGCCGACAAGGTGGCAGAGGAAGTGATGGAACATATCAAAAGCGGAGATATCATACTTTCACATGATATTTATGAGTCTACATACGAGGCCTATGAGAAGATCATTCCGATACTGGCCGAACAGGGTTATCGCTTCGTTACGGTCGAGGAGTTGATTGGTTACACCGATGGTGCGTATGCCGGAAAGATCATCCGCTACCGTGATTTATGTCGTGAAATGCGAAGAGACGGCGTGTTTGAACAAAGGTGCCAAGATAAAAATTTTTGATAAAAAGAACCCGGGGCATTTGCAAAATGCCGCGGGTTCTTTTATAATGGGAAACGGATCTAAAAAATGCTTTAGGAGGCACAAACATGTATTGTCCCAAATGCGGATCACAGATTGACGACGGTGCGAAATTCTGCGGGAAATGCGGCGAGCAACTCACCGAGCCCGTACAGCCCGTTCAACAACAGGCCTATCAACCGGCTCCGCAAGTTCAACCGGTTCAGCAGTATCAACCGCAAAACACGGGACTGATCGGCTGGTCGGAGAATTACAGGCATCCTCTGATTGTGGAAAAGGCGGAAAAGCAGAAAAAAGGCGGTGTGATTTTCTCCGTTGTTTTAATGGCTGTCTTTCTGATCGGTTTTACCATTGCGGGATTTGCGGTGGATGATATGTCGCCGGTCGAGGGAATCATTGTCGGCGTTTTGCTGGCACTGATGACGCTGATCATTTTGCTGGTGCGCATGGCTAAGATGAAAAAGCCGATTTGGGAAGGCACCGTAACCGATAAAAAATCCAAACGCAAGACCGATACCGACAACGATGGCAATATCTCAAGGGATTATATCCAATACACCGTTTACATAACCGGTGTCGACGGCAGTAAGAAAAAAATTACGACCAATGATAACCGGGTGTGGTATGACTATCTGCAAGTGGGGGAGCGGGTGCGGTTTCATCCCAACCTCGGCACTTATGAAAAATATGATAAATCCAGAGACAGCTATCTGATGTGTAATGTCTGCGGCAAACGGTGCGATATCAGTGAGGATGTTTGCCGGTTCTGCAAAAGCCCGCTGTTTAAGGGTTCAGGCACCGGTTTTTAACGTCTGAATCAGCAGTTTGATGGCTTGAGCGAAATATCAACAGGGTGTATTTGTCTAATATGCTCTATACCGATGCTTTGGTCCGACCGCATTTCGGCGTTTTTTTCATTGAAAAATTCCCGTTTGCACTTGAAAAATTCGCATTTTTGGTATAATATAGTACAGGAATGCCGAATGGTCGGCATTGGTTAAAAATTATTGGAGGTTTTACTGATGGTAAGAGTAGCTATTAACGGTTTCGGAAGAATCGGCCGCCTTGCGTTCAGACAGATGTTTGGCGCCAAGGGATATGAAGTCGTCGCGATAAACGACCTCACCAGCCCGAAAGTGCTGGCGCACCTTTTGAAGTATGACAGCTGTCAGGGCAGATATGCGCTGGGCAATACCGTGACATCCGGTGAGGATTCCATTACGGTCGACGGCAAGCAGATTAAGATTTATGCCGAGAAAAATGCAGCGGATTTGCCGTGGGGCAAGCTGGACATCGACGTCGTGCTCGAGTGCACCGGCTTCTATACGTCCAAGGACAAGGCGCAGGCACACATCGACGCAGGCGCAAAAAAGGTCGTCATCTCGGCTCCGGCCGGCAGCGATCTGCCCACCATCGTCTTCGGCGTCAATGAGGGCACGCTGACCAAGGATGACACCATCATCTCGGCAGCTTCCTGCACCACCAACTGCCTGGCCCCGATGGCCTACACCCTGAACAAGTACGCACCCATTCAGAGCGGCATCATGACCACCGTCCATGCCTACACCGGTGATCAGATGACACTTGACGGCCCGCAGCGCAAAGGCGATCTGCGCCGTTCCCGTGCCGCAGCGGTCAATATCGTGCCGAACTCCACCGGCGCCGCAAAAGCGATCGGTCTGGTTATCCCCGAGCTCAACGGCAAACTGATCGGCTCGGCTCAGCGCGTTCCGGTTCCGACCGGCTCCACCACCATTCTCGTCGCTGTCGTCAAGGGCAAAGACGTGACCAAAGAGGGCATCAACGCCGCGATGAAAGCCGCCGCGAATCCGTCTTTCGGTTACAATGAGGATGAGATCGTCTCTTCCGACGTCATCGGCATCACAGTCGGCTCGCTGTTCGACTCCACCCAGACCATGCTCACCAAGATCGACGATGACACCTATCAGGTGCAGGTCGTGTCCTGGTATGACAACGAGAATTCCTACACCAGCCAGATGGTCCGTACCATCAAGTATTTCGCGGAACTCAAGTAAGCGATTTAATCCGAACCAAAGAGCCGTCTTTTCGGGCGGCTCTTTTTTGTGTTGACGGATGCGTGTGCGTTTTGTTATACTTTCAAAGTAGGAATTACCCCAATCGAACAGAAGGAAAGAAGAATGAGAGGAAAATTACTGTTCTCACTTTTGATTGTTTTTATGTTGGCGCTCACGGCCTGTGTAAAGCCATTCGAGCCTGTGCCGGCGTCTGCTGAGAGCGTTGAAAGCACGGAGAGCACGGCGTATGTCTCGGAACCTGTATCCGATGAGGTCGTCGTGATTGCAGACCCCGTGCTTGAACAACTGGTACGGGATAAGATCGGGAAATCCGAAGGCGATATTCTCGCGTCGGATATGGCGAATCTTTACTCGTTAAACATCAACAATCAGGAGACCCCGGTGGCAAAACTCGACGGGATGGAATATGCCGTCAATCTTTCCGACTTTTCGTATCGGTACGGCGAACTCGAATCGCTGTCCCCCATCGCAAATTGCCGGGAGCTGAGTTATCTCAATGTCAGTTATTCCACCGTTGCGCAAAGTCCCGTTGATTTTAACACACCGGTGTTGGAACGCGTCGGATTCACCGACACCGCTATTCCGGATTTTTCGTTCTTGCAAAATGTGACATCGATGACGAATGTAACTTTTTCGCAGTGCGAAATCACTTCAATTGCGTTCTTGCAAAACAGCGTGGGATTAGAAGAAGTTAATTTATCGGATAACAGCATTGCCGATTTAAACCCCCTCAGCGGCAAAATCGAGTTAACAAGTCTCAGAATTGATAAAAATGAAGTTACTGATCTCGATCCGCTGTCGAGCTGTATAAAGCTGAACTATATTAATATTTCATATAACCATGTGACCAACCTTGCGCCCATCATGCAGCTGGTCGATTTACAGGAAGTACGGGCCTATGAGGAGTTGGATCAGAGGATCATCGACAGGGCTCAAATTCAAGCCCTGATTGACCGGGGAATAACGGTCGATTATCACGCGTAATTAATTCATATATGGTAAAAAGCCCACGGGGGAGATGAGTTCATCTCCCCCGTGGGCTTTAGATTTTTATTTAATTAATCTTAAAGGTTGTGATCTTATGATGATTTTTTAAGTGATTTTATTTGTCTTTGTACAAACTTAACAAGCTCCACCAGCGGGATGATCGCAAAAGCGAGGGCTAAAGCGATGGCGTATTCGGCGAGGGATATGGGAGCAAAACCGAAGGTGACGGATAAGAAAGGAATATAGATGACGGCCGTGGTCAGCAGCAACGCGCCGATGGCAGCGCTCCAGAGCCAGATGTTTTGACGCTTGATGGTGAAAATCGAACCTCGGCGTGAACGCATATTAAACGAGTGAAAGATCTCGGCCATCGACATGGTTAAAAACGCCATGGTCATGCCGTCCGGGCTGTTGGCGATTTCCCAGACACCCGATTCGATACGGTGGCCGATGAAGTAGGCGGCAAGCAGCAGGATCGCCACGAGCGCGCCCTGATAGATCGTATCCCGGCCGACGCCGCCTGAGAAGATCCCGGCCTTGGCGTCGCGCGGTTTTTGCCGCATGGTATCGGCTTCGCCGTGTTCCATACCGAGCGCCAACGCGGGCAGGCTGTCGGTGATCAGGTTGATCCAGAGAATGTGGATGGGCTTGAGTAAAGTAAAGCCCAGCATGGTTGCGATGAAAATACCCAGAACCTCGCTGAGATTGGACGAGAGCAGGAACTGGATAGCCCTGCGGATATTGGCATAGATTCTTCGGCCTTCTTCGACGGCGGCAACGATGGTGGCGAAATTATCGTCGGCTAAAATCATATCGGCGACGTTTTTGGTGACGTCGGTGCCCGTGATGCCCATGCCGATGCCGATATCGGCGGATTTGATGCTGGGTGCGTCGTTGACGCCATCACCGGTCATGGCCGTGATCCTGCCCCTGCGCTTCCACGCATTGACGATGCGCACCTTGTGTTCCGGCTGGACGCGGGCATAGACATGATAATTTTCAATCTGCCGGTCGAGTTCCTCGTCCGACATACCGTCGAGTGCCTGACCCAAGATAGCTTGTGAAGAATCGGTCAGAATGCCGAGGTCTTTGGCGATGGCTATTGCGGTGTCGATGTGGTCGCCCGTGATCATGACCACGCTGACGCCGGCGTCGCGGCATTTGTCGACAGCGGCTTTCACCTCCGAGCGGATGGGGTCAATCATACCGCACAGACCGAGAAAGATCAGGTCGTTTTCCAGTGTCTCGGGTGCGAAATTGCCCGGCTTTTGAGAGAGGTCTTTATAAGCGCCCGCAAGTACGCGCAGGGCGTTGTCGGCCATGGCTTTGTTGGCACGGCGGATATTTTCTTTCAGCGCGTCGGTCAGCGATACAACACCATCTTCAGTCAGGATATGGGTGCAGCGCTTTAAAATCTCGTCGGGGGCACCTTTGGTATATTGGATAAAGCCGTTTTGCGCGGAATGGACGGTAGTCATCATTTTGCGCATCGAATCGAAAGGCGCTTCGCCGATGCGCGGTGCGGTCTTTTTGAGTTCGTTTTTATTCAATGAGCGTGTATAAGCGTAATTGACCAGTGCACACTCGGTCGGTTCGCCGACGGCGGTCTGAGCTTGTTCGTCGAATTCGGCGTCGGTACACAGGCACATGGCCGCGGCGAGTTTTAAGTCATCGGCGCTTTCGGCTTTGACGACTGTCATCTTGTTCTGGGTCAGCGTGCCTGTCTTGTCGGAGCAGATGACCTGCGTGCAGCCCAAGGTCTCCACGGCGGTCAGGCGGCGGATGACGGCATTGCGCTTTGCCATTTTAGTCACACCGATTGACAGCACGATGGTGACCACGGCAGCGAGGCCTTCCGGGATGGCGGCGACCGCCAGACTGACGGCCAGCATAAAGGTGCTGATAACAACCTCGGTTGAGAACGCACCCGCTTTGAGAACGCCCGCGCCGAAGATCACGATACAGATACCTAAGACGATCCATGTCAGAATCTTGGAGAGCCCCGCCAGTTTGACCTGCAGCGGAGTGGCCTCCTCTTTGGCTTGGGTCAGCGCGTCGGCGATTTTGCCCATCTCAGTCTTCATGCCGGTATCGCAGACGACGGCGACGCCGCGCCCGTAGACCACGGTGCTGCCCATATAGACCATATTCCGGCGGTCACCAAGCGAAATTTCACGGTCACCTTCGAGCACATCAGCCGTCTTTTCGGCCGGTACCGATTCGCCGGTCAGCGCGGCTTCTTCGACTTTCATCGAGGCACATTCGAGAATTCGGGCATCGGCGGGGACCGAATCTCCGGCTTCAAGATGGATGATATCACCGGGAACGAGGTCCTCGCTTTTAATAATTGCGAGTTTTCCGTCGCGCAGCACTTTTGAGGTGGACGCTGTCATGGTTTTGAGTGCTTCAATGGCCTCTTCCGCCTTGCTCTCCTGCACGATGCCGAGAATCGAATTGAGGATGACGACAAATAAGATAATGAACACATCGGCCATGGACTCGCCTTCGTAGGCCGCCGTAAAACCCGAGAGAGCAGCCGCGATCAGCAAAACGATGATCATCGGGTTAGCCAGCTGTTTGAAAAACCGGGTGAATAAACTCGTCTTTTTGGGTTCTGCGAGTTTGTTTTTTCCGTAAGAAAGCTGCCGCTGTTCGGCTTCCGGTGCGGATAGGCCCGAAACGGACGATTTGAGCGATTGCAGGACGTTTTCTTTGGTTTGTCGATAATAAGACATTCAAGGTTCTCCTCATGTTCAAAATAAACAAAAGACCCAAGTGCAATTTGTCTGCCGCGCTTTCGGCACGGCGACAATTGTAAATGAGTCTCGTTTATCAGTAATCATTATTGACTACTTTTTGATATGCCAGACCGAAAGGCCATGCATGTTGACATATCACACTTGCGTGAAACTACTCCCTCAAGAGCACTCTGTCAGGGCTATATTACTATAATTGCAGATGGTTGTCAAGATTTTCAGGCTTTATTAGCCTTGCACTTGCGGAAGTGTGTAGCTCCAGGATTCGCCGTCCCATACGCAGGGAATTTCTACGCTCTGGGTCTCATCGGGACTTTGAACCTCCACATTGAGTATGAGTGTGTTGTCGGTAATTGCAGCGTCTACAATTGTCAGCAAATAAGCATTGAGCGTGCCGTCTTCGCCGACATAGCCTTCTGCCGTAAGCTGTGCCAAATCGGCCGCGTGGGAATTCTTGCCGAACGCCGTCATTGCGACATAAACCAGCGCACTCTTTTCGGAGATCGAAAGGTTGTTGGCTTGAGAGAGATTGATGCCGACGGGCAGGTCTGTCATAAACGGTCTGTTGTCACAGGAACTGCTTAGAACTGATAAGTAAAGACCGACCAGATCTCCGTCGTTACTCTTGATTTGAACATATTGCGCGTTGATCAGCTGAGCCGGATAACTCTCGGCAATCGAGCCGTCAAAGCCGATTTCGACGATCAAACCTTTTACCAACTCGCCGCTCTCGACTTCTTCTCCGTCTGCGTTGAACACTTTCAGATTATTGACTCCGGTGATTTGATAAACGCCGCCGGCTGATTCATATTCGCCGGTTCCGGCAAGAGTGATTATTGTCACGGTGTTGTTGGCGCCGATGACAGTCGAGACAATTTTTCCGGTGAAAACAGCGGTTGTCCGGGGAATTTTAGCCCCGCAACCGAATGTGCCCAGCAGCATAACTACCGCAAATAAAATGGCAAAGAGTTTTTTCATGCGTGCCTCCGTCTGGTTGGATGATACCTAATCATATATAGAATTTGCAAAAAAGTCAAGCGCAAATCGAACGCGTGCCTCTTTATTATAATATGTATATAAGATGTATCGGGGGAGAAATTTGTTACGCTGTTGACAAATTTTATGCACGTGGTTAAAATGAGAAATGAATGGAGGGGTTTTATGACATGTCCAAATTGCAGGTCCACGATTCCGGACAACAGCCGGTTTTGCGAATTTTGCGGTGCAACCATTGAACAGCAGGCGGCTTATACTTCGCCGGCACCCATATCCGATACGGTATATGTGAGTCAATTTCCTCAAAAGGCCCGTGAAATCGCAGCGGGTCCCCTGATGTTATGGCTGGCGATTCTGTTTTCGGCACAATTCGCTTTTAATGTGGTGGCGTCCGGGTTGTTTTCGCTCGCTTTGCTCATCACCATTCCCGAATTGATCGCTTACTGGATGATCTATTCAAATGCCAAGAGCACTGAACCGGGGAATCACAGCGGATTGAAACTGCTGAGAGGGTATTATAATTTTATATTCGTCTTTATGATTGTACTCAGTTCAATCATCGTATTGGCCGGAATTGTCGGCGGGATAGCCATAAGCGCTATCGGCAATGAGGTCGGCGGGATTGCGGGCGCGGTTGTTCTCGTCCTTGCGGTTACCGTATTGCCGATCGCGTTGGGGGCGGCCTGTTTTATTCTTTGGGCACAACGGAAATATGTACGCTCGCTATACGACGGTGTCACTGCTGATGGGAAACCCCAGTGGTCAATCTTCATTGCAGTGCTGTTGTTCCTGGCTGCTTTAAACGCATTCTCCTCAATCTCAAATACGCTTGTGTTGAATTCACATTATTATACACAGATGATGGGTGAGATGCTCACTCGGCTTCCTCCCAGATTGTCTAATTATCTGTCAGGCCTTATCGGTTCTTTGACCGGATATAAGGCCGTGTTCGGTTCCCTGCAGGCACTTTGCAGCTGCGGCGCTTCGGTGATTGCCGGCGTTATTGTACTTAAACTGAAGAATGCTGAATAAGCATATGAAATCCGTTTTTAACGGTTTTCGACGTTTTGTATAATCCGCAGCATTTATTACATCTTCCAAAAATTATGTCGAATAAAATCGAAAAAAGTTCTTGACAGGCGCTTGACCGTGTGATATTATGGTCGAGCGCCTTTTGAAAGGCACCATGTTGGTCCACACGGTGGGCATCTCGGCAGAGAGTTTCCAAAAAAGTTGCCAAAAATATTTTTTGAGTTTTTTCGAAAAAGAGGTTGACAACAGCACAGGTAACATGGTATAATTCAATTCCGCGCTTTGGGGCGGACAAATGGTGTACCAAGAGGTGCACAGGAAGTCTGAAACAGTGAGCGGAAGCGCAAAAGATGCGCTGCGTGTTAAAATCACGCAACACACGAGGGACCTTGAAAATTAAACGATATTGAAAAAGCGAAGCGCAAAACTGTCAATAAATTTTGGTTTTGATTATTAAATATTAAAGCCGGCGAAAGCAGCGACGCAAAGAAGCTGCAACAGCGCGAAGAGTGAACCGTGAGAACGACGGAAGGAAGAAGCGGAACAGACCGAAAGGTTTGAAGAAGCGGAAGACCGGAAACCGGAAGAAGCGGGAGAACGAAACGCGCGACTACAATCGAGCTACAAAAGCTCTAAAAGTGATATGGACAGCGGGAGCCGAGGGCGATGACTTATGGTGGAGCAATCCGTCAGAGGGTAAGCCGCGGACGAAACTGTTGATATACAAATTTTTAGAGAGTTTGATCCTGGCTCAGGATGAACGCTGGCGGCGCGCCTAACACATGCAAGTCGAACGGGACATATTCACGGAAGTTTTCGGATGGAAGTGAATTTGTTTAGTGGCGAACGGGTGAGTAACGCGTGAGGAACCTGCCTTTCGGAGGGGAATAACACATCGAAAGATGTGCTAATACCGCATAACGTCATCGGGTGGCATCGCCTGATGACCAAAAGAGCAATCTGCCGAAAGATGGCCTCGCGTCCGATTAGATAGTTGGTGAGGTAACGGCCCACCAAGTCTGCGATCGGTAGCCGGACTGAGAGGTTGAACGGCCACATTGGGACTGAGACACGGCCCAGACTCCTACGGGAGGCAGCAGTGGGGGATATTAGTCAATGGAGGAAACTCTGAACTAGCGACGCCGCGTGAGGGAAGAAGGTCTTCGGATTGTAAACCTCTGTCTTCGGGGACGATAATGACGGTACCCGAGGAGGAAGCTCCGGCTAACTACGTGCCAGCAGCCGCGGTAATACGTAGGGAGCAAGCGTTATCCGGATTTATTGGGTGTAAAGGGTGCGTAGGCGGGAAGGCAAGTTGAATGTGAAATACCGGGGCTCAACTCCGGGGCTGCGTTCAAAACTGTTTTTCTTGAGTACAGCAGAGGCAAGCGGAATTCCCAGTGTAGCGGTAATATGCGTAGATATTGGGAGGAACACCGGTGGCGAAGGCGGCTTGCTGGGCTGCAACTGACGCTGAGGCACGAAAGTGTGGGGAGCAAACAGGATTAGATACCCTGGTAGTCCACACTGTAAACGATGATTACTAGGTGTGGGGAGATTGACCCTCTCCGTGCCGCAGTTAACACAATAAGTAATCCACCTGAGTAGTACGGCCGCAAGGTTGAAACTCAAAGGAATTGACGGGGGCCCGCACAAGCAGTGGAGTATGTGGTTTAATTCGACGCTACGCGAAGAACCTTACCAGGTCTTGACATCCGACTAACGAAGCAGAGATGCATTAGGTGCCCTTCGGGGAAAGTCGAGACAGGTGGTGCATGGTTGTCGTCAGCTCGTGTCGTGAGATGTTGGGTTAAGTCCCGCAACGAGCGCAACCCTTGCCGATAGTTACTACGAAAGAGGACTCTATCGGGACTGCCGTTGACAAAACGGAGGAAGGTGGGGATGACGTCAAATCATCATGCCCCTTATGACCTGGGCTACACACGTACTACAATGGCTGTTCACAGAGGGATGCAATACCGCGAGGTGGAGCGAAACCCTAAAAACAGTCTCAGTTCAGATTGCAGGCTGCAACCCGCCTGCATGAAGTCGGAATTGCTAGTAATCGCGGATCAGCATGCCGCGGTGAATACGTTCCCGGGCCTTGTACACACCGCCCGTCAAGCCATGAAAGTCGGTAACACCCGACATCGGTTGCCTAACCGCAAGGAGGGCGCCGCCTAAGGTGGGATCGATGATTGGGGCTAAGTCGTAACAAGGTAGCCGTATCAGAAGGTGCGGCTGGATCACCTCCTTTCTGGAGAAACAGAACAGATTTTCACGAATCCGTTCAAGGTCAAGTTGACAAATTGTCGCACAAAATCGTTTTTTCAAGCCGATTCAAAACGCAAAGACAAAACTCTTCGGAGTTAAGGTCTGAGGTTAGAATCGACTCAGCGGAAGAATTTCTTCGGAGGTTCGACCCGCCGGTGACGAATATCACCGAGCATGGACCGCGGGGTACCAGTTACCCGTCAGCAGGTTCTTGGCTCGTGGCATGTCACCAGCGACTCGCTGGTATCGTTTAATTTTGAGGGCCCTTCAATGCAGGGGGGCGTAGCTCAGTTGGGAGAGCGCCTGCCTTGCACGCAGGAGGTCAGGGGTTCGAATCCCCTCGTCTCCACCACCGGCGGGTGAGAACCCGCGGTTAGGACACGAATGAAGATTCGAGAAAAGACCTAACATACACCCCGCGGTCAACGCTCGGCGAAAGTCGAGAGAAAGCTGAGGGAGTGGAAGAAGCGCCCTGAACAAATCAAATGATCATTGTCCGGTGAAAATCGGAACAGAGATCCGAAGGACCATCAAAACACAAGTAGTCAGAGAGAGTTGTGAAACACAACGAGCAACTACCGACTAAAGCAAACTGTATGGGCTAGTAGCTCAGCTGGTTAGAGCACACGACTGATAATCGTGAGGTCGGTGGTTCGAGTCCACTCTGGCCCACCACGGCCGAAAGGCCGAAGAAGAATTTCTCTTACGTGAAATTCTTCCGACAGATCGGCGCAAGCCGAGATGTTGAAGTGCCTGCGGCCAATACGCGCATTGAAACCGTGATTGCACCGATAACTCGGAGGCACGCGGTTGAAACAAAGCGAGTAACGGCAAAGCGGCAGAAATGCTGCAAGTGAAAAGTGAAAAGTGAAAAGTGAAGAGTTAAGGTGTTCGCTAAAGCGAACGGATCTGATTCATCGCGAAGCGATACGATAACGGTTCACTGTAAACTTTAAACTGCTCACTAACGTCTCTCCGAGACGTTCGGACCTTGAGAACTGAATAATGAATAACGAATATCAGAAATGATATTTGTTGCAGTAAGAAAAGCAAAATCGAGATTATGAACATGTTTTTTGTCTAGGAAAGCATGTTTAAATAAATCTACAAAATTGCCAAAGAGAGAACCCACATAATTCAATGATCAATATGATCATCACATGGCCTAACGGCCATGTAACAGGTCAAGATACAAAGAGCGTAAGGGGGATGCCTTGGCACTGGGAGCCGAAGAAGGACGCGACAAGCTGCGAAAAGCCACGGGGAGCTGCAAATAAGCTTTGATCCGTGGGTATCCGAATGGGGAAACCCCCGCACTGTAATGGGTGCGGATGGTGTATTGAATTCATAGGTACATCAGGGGAACCGCCTGAACTGAAACATCTAAGTAGGGCGAGGAAGAGAAATCAACCGAGATTGCGCAAGTAGAGGCGATCGAACGCGCATTAGGACAAACCGGGAGCAGAAATGCTCGCGGGGTTGCGGACAGCGACATTCAAGAGTGAGCTTAGCGGAACGGTATGGGAAGACCGACCATAGAAGGTGATAGTCCTGTATGCGAAAAGCGAACGAAGATAGCTGTATCCAGAGTACCGCCGGACTCGAGGAACCCGGTGGGAAGCCGGGGGGACCACCCTCCAATCCTAAATACTACCCAGTGACCGATAGTGCACAGTACTGTGAAGGAAAGGTGAAAAGAACCCCGGGAGGGGAGTGAAAAGAACCTGAAACCTTATGCTTACAAACACTCAGAGCACGTCAATGTGTGATGAGGTACTTTTTGTAGAACGGTCCGGCGAGTATATTTTACCGGCAAGGTTAAGCTGTTCAGCAGCGAAGCCGCAGGGAAACCGAGTCCGAAATGGGCGCCATAGTCGGTAGGATATGACCCGAAACCGGGTGACCTATCCATGTCCAGGCTGAAGTGGAGGTGAAACTCCATGGAGGGCCGAACCAACCCCCGTTGAAATGGTGGTGGATGAGGTGTGGATAGCGGTGAAATTCCAATCGAACCCGGAGATAGCTGGTTCTCCCCGAAATAGCTTTAGGGCTAGCCTTGTTTTTAGATTACCGGAGGTAAAGCACTGAATGGAGGAGGGACCGAAAGGTTACCGAATTCTATCAAACTCTGAATGCCGGATAATTGATGAACGGGAGTCAGACAGTGTGAGATAAGTCTCATTGTCAAAAGGGAAACAGCCCAGACCCACAGCTAAGGTCCCTAATTCATGTTAAGTGGAAAAGGATGTGGAATTGCACAGACAACCAGGATGTTGGCTTAGAAGCAGCCACACATTCAAAGAGTGCGTAACAGCTCACTGGTCGAGTGGTTCTGCGCCGAAGATTTAACGGGGCTAAACATGATACCGAAGCTTGGGCTTGTATGACTTCGGTCATACAGGGGTAGGGGAGCGTTGTGTGCGGGGTGAAGCGATAGCGTAAGCGGTCGTGGACTTCACACAAGAGAGAATGTCGGAATGAGTAGCGAGAATTATGTGAGAATCATAATGGCCGAAAGCCTAAGGTTTTTGGAGGAAGGTTCGTCCGCTCCAAGTTAGCCGGGAGCTAAGGTGAGGCCGAAAGGCGTAGCCGATGCACATACGGTTGAAATTCCGTAGCCACCGAAAATTTAAGTCAGAAGGACACTTACGAAGCGCATTTCCCGGGCGATGGTTGTCCCGGGCGTAAGGGAGCGAAAATTGCAGTAGCGAAGAATGCGTAGAGTAAGGCGAGAAAAGCTCTGATGTATACTAAGGTGCCCGTACCGCAAACCGACACAGGTAGGTAGGAAGAGGATTCTAAGGCCAACGGGAGAAGGGTTGTTAAGGAACTCGGCAAATTGACTCCGTAACTTCGGAAGAAGGAGTGCACCTCGCAAGAGGAGCCGCAGAGAATAGGTCCAGGCAACTGTTTATCAAAAACACAGGTCTGTGCTAAATCGAAAGATGATGTATACGGGCTGACGCCTGCCCGGTGCTGGAAGGTTAAGAGGAGGTGTGCAAGCACTGAATTGAAGCCCCAGTAAACGGCGGCCGTAACTATAACGGTCCTAAGGTAGCGAAATTCCTTGTCGGGTAAGTTCCGACCCGCACGAATGGCGTAATGATCTGGACGCTGTCTCAACAGCCCACCCGGCGAAATTGTAGTGCTGGTGAAGATGCCAGCTTCCCGCAACTAGACGGAAAGACCCCATGGAGCTTTACTGTAACTTGATATTGGATTTCGATATTTCATGTACAGGATAGGTGGGAGACTTGGAAACCGTGACGCCAGTCACGGCGGAGTCACCCTTGGGATACCACCCTTGAAATATTGGAATTCTAACCTGCGGCCGTGAATCCGGTCGGGGGACACTGTCAGGCGGGCAGTTTGACTGGGGCGGTCGCCTCCAAAAAGGTAACGGAGGCGCTCAAAGGTTCGCTCAGCATGGACGGAAACCATGCTTTTGAGTGTAAACGCATAAGCGAGCCTAACTGCGAGACCGACGGGTCGAGCAGTAACGAAAGTTGGAGTTAGTGATCCGGCGGTATGTTTGTGGAAATGCCGTCGCTCAACGGATAAAAGCTACCCTGGGGATAACAGGCTGATCTCCCCCAAGCGCTCACAGCGACGGGGAGGTTTGGCACCTCGATGTCGGCTCATCACATCCTGGGGCTGTATTCGGTCCCAAGGGTTCGGCTGTTCGCCGATTAAAGTGGTACGCGAGCTGGGTTCAGAACGTCGCGAGACAGTTCGGTCCCTATCTGTTGCGGGCATAGGATATTTGCGAGGATCTGTCCTTAGTACGAGAGGACCGGGATGGACGCACCTCTGGTGCACCAGTTGTCACGCCAGTGGCACAGCTGGGTAGCTATGTGCGGATCGGATAAACGCTGAAAGCATCTAAGCGTGAAACCGACCTCAAGAATAGATATCCCACCGAGTTAATCGGGTAAGACCCCTTGAAGATTACAAGGTTGATAGGCGGAACGTGTAAGCAGCGAGAGCTGTTGAGCTAATCCGTACTAATAGGTCGAGGGCTTGACCTGTAAAAGGGTCTCTCTCTTAATTCTTCTTACTGAGATGAAAATCGACGGAATGCGCATGGCATGGACTTGGTTCATGACGTGACCGTGGATCTCATTCATTCATTATTCAGTTCTCAGGGCCCACAAATCCCTGAATGGACCTTAAAAAGTCAAAAACGCACAAAGCTTTGAAAGAACACACTGAAAAGTGTGGGGTAGAAGCTTCCCGTTGCAAAAGAATCTGACTGCTCTGAATACGCACCGAGAATCGACCGCGGGGTAGCGGTATCCCAAAAGTAGAAGCTTGGTTCGTGACATGTCACCGGCAACATAGCGTTGTGAAACAACGCATTGGAAGAATGTAACCATTCTTCTTTCGCCGGCGCGAGCACCACTAGCTCAGTTGGTAGAGCAGCTGACTCTTAATCAGCGGGCCCAGGGTTCGAGTCCCTGGTGGTGTACCAGTGACGCTATGCGTCGCAAGTAAGAAGTAATCGTGAAGAGTGAAGAAGTGATTCCGATCTCAAAACTGAATCTTCTGACAAAACTCCGTAACCGCAAAGACCCATGAGAAAGTGAATATCCTTTATCCGGCCCGTTGGATCAGAGCGTTAAACCGCTTGACCAACAAGAGAAGTGAATATCCTTTATCCGGCCCGTTGGTCAAGCGGTTAAGACACTGGCCTCTCACGCCGGTAA